>Ga0197142_1000178_pt1 | contig 57335 bp, 42 predicted proteins | sample GBS60_MetaG_FD_148614 | JGI IMG/M metagenome (GOLD analysis project Ga0197142, IMG submission 148614) | Sediment microbial communities from Great Boiling Springs, Gerlach, Nevada, United States - GBS 60_MetaG | ecosystem: Environmental > Aquatic > Thermal springs > Hot (42-90C) > Sediment... | reverse complement strand
AAGTGCATAGTCTGTTATTTTTATTGAATCGGGATTAACCTGGATATCAAATTTTAATTTCGAAATAGGAACTACTTCACGATAACCTTTATTATTTGTATCGAAGGTGGCCGAAGCGTTTGGTTTGACTTTTTCCTTTGTTCTACTACAAGAACAAACAAATATTAAACTTATTACCAAAAAAAAGATAAATAACGTTCTCATAAGAGCCACAATATGATTAGAATCCCAAGAGCAATTCTATAAATAACAAAGACAAGTGTTGATTTTTTTTGTAAGTATTTAAGTAGAAATGAAATAGCAAAAACACCAGAAAAAAAAGCAAAAATCGTTGCTATAACAACAAATAAAATTTGTTTATGGGAAATATAATGGAAATTTGTAATAAACTCGTACAACCCGCTTACCAAAACGGCGGGAATACTTAAAAGGAAAGAAAATCTGGCAGAATCGTCTCTGCGATAACCCAAAAACAAACCAGCGGTAATTGTAGCCCCCGAACGAGAAACCCCGGGAAATAAAGCTAAGGTTTGTGCCAAACCAATAATTACTGCATCAAAAATAGTAATTCGGTCAATGGTTTTAGCAAATTTGCCAGTAAACTCTGCAACAAACATTAACATAGCTACAAAAATTAATGCCAAAGCAATCGAAAAAAGATTCTTTGTTGCATCACCTTCGATAAAGTCTTTCAAAAGATAACCTATTACAAAAATTGGTAAAGAACCAAAACAAATTGCCCAACCAAGCCGAGAATGATAACTCTGATGGAAAATATTTCGAGGCAATTTAAAAACATTTTCTCTTACGAAATTTTTCGAAAGAGAAAACAACTCGTTGCGAAAATAGAAAAGCAAAGAAAACATTGTACCCAGTTGTATAGTTGCCATCGAAGCTGTCCACACTTTGGGATCTCTGAGATAATCGCCTCCGATTATTCTTGCAGCTATAGTCATATGTGCGGTACTGCTTATAGGTAAAAATTCTGTCAATCCCTGAACTATTCCAATCAAAATTGCATAAAAAATTTCCAAACCACACCTTATGTTATCTGAAATACAAAGAACTTTAAGTACCGGGTCTCTGGCATTGACATCAGGATTGGATGGTCGGGCGATTGACCACCACGATAGATCAACTTCAAATTGATTTTTTGTGAATATGCAACATCTTGGATAATCTTGAGAAATGTCGATTCATCTATGTGCATAGAACAACTTGCTGTTGCCAGGAAGCCTTGCGGGGCAACTATTCTCATAGCATATTTATTTATTTGCCGATAGCCTGCGATCGCATTTTGAATGTTCTTTTTACTTTTAGTAAATGATGGTGGGTCGAGTATTACAAGGTCGTATTTTTTCCCATCTTGAAATTCTTTCTTCATAAATTCCAGTGCATCGGAACAAACGAAATTTCCATTTTTAAAGCCGTTTAAAGTAAAATTCTCCCGTGCAGTTTCAATTGCACTTTTCGAAATTTCCACAAGTGTAATTTCCTTTGCATTTCCCAACGCTGCGTTCAATCCAAAGCCCCCAAAATTAGAATAACAATCCAAAACCCGCAAGCCGCCAGAAATTCTTCGTATAAATCGCTTATTAAGCTTTTGGTCGAGAAACAAACCAGTTTTCTGTGAGTCTAATAAATTTAATTTATATTTTATTCCGCTTTCTGTAACAATTATTTCCTTAGGAATTTCACCATAAAGAACTTTCTCGTATTGTTCTAAAGCTTCAAGTGTACGAAAATGAGTCGAATTTTTTGCAATTACTCCTTTGCAATTCGGGTAGATTTCGAGCAGAAACTCCACAATTTTCTCGGTAAATTTTTCCATTCCCGCAGAATTCACCTGCAAAGTAAAATAATCATTGTACCTATCGATAATTAAACCGGGGAGGCAATCCGACTCGGCGTAAACAAGCCGATAGCATTGTTCAGTTGGGAAAATTTTCTCCCTTAGTTGCTTTGCATAAATCAGGCGGGATTTGAACACTTTCGAAACGTCTTGAATGATGGAAATTTTCAACAAACGAATAGCAATTAAACTGTGTGGGTTAAAGAAAGCAAGCCCTAAACTATGTCCATTATTTGTGAAAACCTCAACAACCGACCCCGGCTCTAATGAGGGAACTCTCGAAAGTTCATTGCTATAAATCCATAAATGCCCGCTTTCTACGCGGGGAATACTATTTGCTTTCAGACGAATCTTCTCCATTGTTTTCAGTCTTGCCCGAGTTTATCGTTGGAAAAATACTCAAATTTTCACGAATAATAAAAATACCACCAACGACAACTTGAGAAAGAAAATTTATACCGTGTGTAACAGTTGCATAGGCAAGAGATTCTTCGAGACTAATACCATAAAGCTTATTCAATGCATTTTGAATCAAAAAATGATAGAATCCTATTGCTCCCGGTGTTGGCGCAACAGTATACCCAATACCCGAAATTATAATTAAAAGAACTGCGTCGTCGAAGCCAAGATTAAACTTGTATGCAAAACTGAACGAAAAAAACATCAAATAAAGAGGAATTGTATAAAGCAACCACATTAAAAAAGATTCAACAGCAAGCTGGAAATATTGGGAAGGTTGTTTAATTACTGTTAACCCCAGAAAAAACTTATTAAACAGGTCGCTTAACTTTTCGAACACTTTGTTTGAAATCGGTTGCAATATTTTTTCGAGCACGAAGAAGATCCATCTCTTATAAAAAATCAAGCCCGCCACAATAATCAAAGCTATCGTAGGATAAATAATCTTTTCAATGTGAAGGTTTGGCAACGCCAATTTCAGTTGCTCTCTAAAAAAAAATGAAGCGAAAACGAAAACCAACAGAAGCGAGATTAAATCGATGAAACGCTCAACTACAATTGTGGCAAAAGTCATTGTGAAGGAAATCTTCTCTCTACGACTATAATAAAATGGACGAATTAATTCCCCCCCACGAGGGATCAAATTATTCACAGCATAGCCCGCCATAACAGCAGAGAACAAATTCCAGGTAGATTTTGGATTTGCAATTGGTTTCAACATCGTCTTCCAACGCAATGCACGAACCCAGTGGGAGGCTAACATTACAGGAATCGAAAGCAAAACCCAGAAATAATTTGCACTAATAAGAAATGTTCCGAAGGAACCAAGATCGACTTCCTTCACAGACAGATAGATAAGCCCAATTACAAGAACAAATGAAACAAAATAGCTCAGTACCTTTCTTTGCCAAGGAGTTTGTTTCTGTTTATTCGCTTCCAAAATACTCCTATTCTGATTTGGCTTTTAAAGTATCCCAAACAAAATAAGAAACTAACAAAGCAAACATAACAAGGCTCAGATACTCGGCGCCAGCGGAACTTTCCCATTCACCAACAAACTGGTACAATCTAACTTTAAAGAAAAGAAGCAAAGCTCCAATAACGCCGAACAAAGAAGCACCAGCCATAAAACCCGAGGCAATTAAGGTTCCTCGCTGTACTCTGGCATTCCGAAGCTTTTCATCCTTTGTTTTTTGGACGAAATGGGCAATAAGCCCACCGACCAAAAGAGGAGTATTCAACGGCAAAGGCAAATACATCCCAAGAGCAAAAGCCAAAGGGGAAATCCCAAGCCAATTTACAAATAAAGCGATAAAGACACCAACAAGATACAATATCCAATCGACTTTTGCTTCGGGAGACATCAAGGGCTGAATTACCGCAGCCATAGCATTTGCTTGGGGTGCTACAAGTGGCTCCGCCGAAGCCAATGCTTTGTTGTATCGTTCAAGCAAATCCTTATCTGCTACTTTATTTTCTATTTTCTGCCACTCCTCGGCAGTGAAAATGTTTTGATTGCGAAGATAATCTTCTTTTGTAAAGCCGTAAGAAGCATTAAGGATAAAAATAACGATTCCAACGGTTGCTGCCGAGACAATTGCACCAAGAAATTTGAAGCTTTCTTGCTTGATTGGAGTAGAGCCAATCCAATAACCAACTTTTAAATCGGTGATGAAACCACCAGCCATCGACAATGCAGTACAAACAATTCCCCCAATAATTAATGCACTCAACATTCCCTCCTTGCCCGAAAGCCCTACCTGAGTTAAAATCAAAGAAGAAAGAATAAGGGTCATCAACGTCATTCCCGATACAGGATTTGTTCCAACAATGGCAATAGCATTAGCAGCCACAGAGGTAAATAAAAATGAAATGATAGTTACAGTTAGCAAAGCGATTATTGCTTGCAGTGGGGTTATATTTACTCCAAATAACAAGAAAACGAAGATGCTAATTATTGTTAGAATAACCAAAACAAGGAGAACGTGCATAGGGATATCTTTTTGAGTACGATGCAAATCCTCGGGGGATTCAGTCGAAACTTTCTTTTTCTTACTAAAACCACGAAAAGCAAGCGAAAATGCATTACCAATAACCTTCGAAGACTTAATAATTCCAATGATACCAGCCATTGCTATCGCACCAATACCAATTGGGCGAACATAAAGGGAAAAAATTTGCTCAGGAGGCATCGAGGCAAAGTAATTTGTCCCCCCATTTGCAACAATTGCGCCAATCTGATTAATTAATGGTACGAAAACAAACCAGGAGAGAAACGAACCAATTGTAATAATCAAAGAGTACTTTAGACCAATCAAATATCCAAAACCAAATATCATTGCACTAACATTAAGTTGAAAGAGGATTTTCGCCTTTTCGGCAATTAATTCTCCGTAAGGAAGCACCCGCGAGGTAAAAGTTTCCTTCCATAGATGAAGAGAAGAAAACATAAAATCGTAAATTCCGCCAAGTATACCACTTGAAACAAGAACGCCGGCGCTTTTCCCTCCCTTTTCTCCTGTTACAAGAATTTCGGTAATTGCTGTGGCTTCGGGAAATGGGAATTTTCCGTGCATCTCTTTAACAAAGAACTTACGGAAGGGTATTAAAAATAAAATTCCTAAAAAACCACCCAGCATTGACGCAAAGAAGATCTGGAAAAAGTTTGCATTTAGTTTCAAAATATACAAAGCAGGAATTGTAAATACAGCACCAGCCACTATCACACCCGAAGAAGCACCAATTGATTGAACTATTACGTTCTGCCCAAGTGCTTTCCTTTTCTTTGCAGCCGCAGAGATTCCAACTGCTATGATTGAAATCGGAATTGCCGCCTCCATTACCTGTCCAATTTTCAACCCTGAATAAGCAGCAGCAGCCGAAAAAATTATCGCCATTAATAAACCAAGAAGTACTGAATAGGATGTTACCTCGGGGAACTTATATTCCGGCTGTAAAATTGGACGATAAACCTCCCCGGGTCGAAGTTCTCGGTGGGCGTTTTCGGGTAAATAAATGGAACTGTTGAGCTGAGTATGTTCTCCACTCATAAATTCTCCTTTTTGAATGTTAATATTTTTCTACCCAGATTTGAACTAAATTGACAAGGGTTTCAACTGTCTTATTCAAAAAGTCGACAGATAACCACTCGGTTTTGCTATGGAAATTGTTTCCACCAGTGTAAATATTCGGGGTCGGCAAGCCCATTTCGGTAAGTCGGGCACCATCGGTACCACCACGGATTGGCTTCCAATAAGGTTCAACACCACTTCGAATTGCGGCTTCCCAAAGATTTTCCAAAACAATAGGATGCTTCTCCAATCCATCAAGCATATTTCGATACTGATACTTAGTTTCCAAATTAATTTCACACTTAGGATAAAGCATTTTTACTTCATCGATGATTTCCCTAAGGATTTCCTTTTGCTCATCCAACCCGGGCGTTCGAAAATCACGTAGAAGAATTTTCAAAGTTGTCTTACCAACCCCACCTTCAAGAACATAGGGGTGAATGTAAGGTTCGTATCCTTCCGTAGTTTCTGGAGCCATATCCTTGGGTAATCGTGTTATTATTTCTCCAACTATACGAATAGAATTGACCATAATGCCCTTTGCTGTTCCCGGGTGAATATCCTTTCCAATAATCGTTATTATTGCCTGGTCGGCGCTAAAGGTTTCCTTATTAAGCTCACCAGGTAGATCTCCATCGACTGTATAGGCATATTGAACATTGAACTTCTTAATATCCAAATACTTGGTTCCATTGCCAATTTCTTCATCGGGAGTAAAACAAATGCGAATTGTTCCGTGCAATATTTGCGGGTTTTCCATCAATGTTTGAGCCATTGTCATTATTGCAGCGATTCCAGCTTTGTTATCGGCTCCAAGCAAAGTTGTTCCATCTGTTGTAACAATAGTATGTCCTAAACACTTCTTTAAGTTCGGATTTTCTTCAACTCGAATGACAACGCTCGGATCGTTCGGCAAAATTATATCCGAACCATCGTAGTTTTGGATAATTTGAGGATTAACATTTTCAGCCGTTACCTCGGGAGAAGTGTCAAGATGTGCAAGAAATCCAATATTCGGAACCTTTCCATATGCTGGATGGTCAGCTGGTATGTTGGCTGGAATTGTAGCCATTACATAACAATGCTCATCAATTTCCGCATCATCGATACCCATAGCTTTTAATTCTTCTACCAGAAGGTTACCCAATTCGAACTGGTTCGGTGTACTTGGAGTTTCCTGCGAGGCTTCGTTCGACTGAGTATTGATTCTAACATATCGGAGGAACCTGTCTAATGCAGTTTGACCCATTTTATATCCTACAAAAAAAGCAAAATTAATAATTTTTGTATATAACGAAATATACAGCACAATTATCGAGTTAAACGCAAAATCCATCAACTAATTTGGCGAATGCTTCCAGCGTCGATGTGTCCATAGCCAAAGTTCAGGTTGTTCTCTAATAACTTCTTCGAGAAGTTTAATATATCTATGGGTTAATTCAAATATCCCGCTTTTATCAAATTTTAGATCGCTATGATTTAATTCTACCAGATGGACTTTATAGTAATATTTTTCCCTTTGCGCAAAGCCAACTATGATGGGAACATCATACTTCAATGCAAAGTATGCAGGGGAATCAAAAGTAGCAGCCTTCCTGCCAAAGAAATCAACAAAAATGTCCCGATCCTTTGTTGCACTCTGGTCTGCAAGCAGAGCTATAATACCTCCTTCTTTTAGAGTTCGAACCACTTTAAAAGCAGATTCATACATCGAAACAACATTGTTCCCCAATCTTGTTCGATATTTATTTACTATCTTATCAAGAACATAATTTGACAAGGGCTTAACAACAATCAAAACAGGTAATTTTAAGTAAACATACACTGAATAAGCTAGAAATTCCCAATTTCCATAATGCCCCGAAAGAAGGATAACTCCCTTACCCTCGTCGAATTTCTGGCGAATAAGTTCGATATTTTCGAAACGAACATAATCCTTAATTGAATTTTCATCGAGCCATCCAAGAGCAAGGAATTCGGCAAAGACAATTCCCATATTTTCGAATGTCTTTTGAGCAATATCTTTAATCCATTTTGCATCTTTATTAGGAAATGCAAGTGTTAAATTCTCGGAGGCTACTTTTTTACGCTTTCTTAAAAGAATACTGAGTATTTTGCCAAGAAACTTCCCAAATACTAATCTCTTCGAAGGCGAAAGCCGACTAGAAATCCAACCAATTAGCAAAACAATTATGGTTTCGAAATAGAACCGAATCTTTCTGATCATCGAATTAACAGCATTTTCTGAATTCGCTCAGTGTTTGTTCCGGTTACAAAATCGGTATACCAATTTTCGTTGCTAATCTCATTCATTGCAGTCGAATGGACAAGAACATAATTTCCATTTCCTATTAAATCGACAAAATAGAAGTATGCGCCACCGTATAGCTCACTATAGAACCAAACTTCGTAACTTCGTCGAGTTCCTTCTCGAGGGTAAAATTCTCTATTAGTTGGCTCGCCATATTGAATAAGAACACGACCGCGGTCGGTTTTCCATCCTTCGATTTGGTTCCCAACCGAGAAGAACTTATTTGCATAGTTGATTTTTTGCACAAAATCATCATAGGCTTTGTTATATACTAAACTTGTATCTGGATTACGCCGTCGCCAAAACTGAAAGAGAAATCTTCTTTTGCCATCGAGAGATGTCAATTTCTGGAAAAGCTCCTTTTCGTAATCCGATGCAATATATTTTGCTTTTTCAAATTCGGTTTGTACAGCAGAGTCGCTCAAAGTTGCAAAAACACTTTTTGCGAAAAGTTCCGATTCAGCATAATGCCGAATTGGTTTTGGAGGCATCTCGGGATTGTATAAATAAAATTTCTTTCTCTTAGACTTCGTTAAAACTGTCCCCGATAAATCGCAAATCAAAGCTTCAAAAAAATATACACCGGAGGGCAACGCATCAAGAGCAAACCCCTCCAAATCGAACTGCTCTGTTGCGATTACTTTCACATTTTTCGGCTTGTATAACACCTCCTCTCTTAGAGCATCATAAAATCTGTATTCAATTTTTAATTGCTTGGACAAAAAGCTTTTTGGCATATAGTACTCAAAGTATGTATAAAGTCGAGGCGAGGAACCAATGACCTCTCTGGTAGGATTTGGTATGACATAGTATTTACCTTTCAAAAATTCACTTTGCCAGGTAACCGTTGAAGTATCGGCACGCTCGAGCATCTGAGCAAATTGTACATCGCTAATATCTATGCTATTTCGAACAAAACTAATATTTTCTACTTCGAAAGTTCTATAGAACTTTATAGCCGAATCCCTGGTGTCAATGCACGAAAGCGAGAATTTAAAATCACGTCCACTTTCGACTTGAAAGTTTTTTTGCCCAACTAAAAGACTTTGAAATTCATCGCTTGAGTCAAACCTTTCCTTCTGATGGAAAACATTCCACTCATACGTACCAATCAAAGAATCAGCATAAAAGAATTTCAGATGCATAAATAGCTCAGCAATAAAATTATTTCCGTGTTTTCGGTAAGTTAAAGCAGTATCGAGAAAACCATAGTAAATTTCGACGACATTTTCGGTGTTGCTTTTTCTGAAAACACAATAATCAACATAAATATTTATGGACTTGGCGGTAGCCGATTGAAAAGGAATTAAATAAAAAACTAATAAACTAAAAACCAAAAAAAATTTAGATTTCATTTTAATAAACATTGTCGAAACAAACAAATAAAATTAAACAAAAATGGGCAAGTAGCGAAAGGTACTTGCCCAGAATTTCGAATTGGTTCAAAATAGTTTTATTTAACCGCAACCTTAATACTCAAACGATTAACCAGACCAATATTTTTGGTAGGAGTTATAGAGTAGTCGAATTCACCTTCGAAACCACCGGCGAAATATTTTAGACCAACTCCACCTGAGAGCCCAAAAACATCGGTTCCGAATTGATAGCCCGCACGCAAAGCAAGGAAATCCTTGAATGTATACTCAGCACCTAAAGCAAAATGTTCGGGAGTGTCCGAAAGAGTGATAAAATCGGCAGCAGCAACAACTCGATGGTCTTGAGCTTTCCAAACTTCCGTCGAAATTCCAGCCCGGAATATCAAAGGCAAAGAGTAACTATTAGAAATGTATGCAATATCGAGCGGAGCGGCATTCAAAGCTTCGTAGAGCTTCTTCGAAGAGTTCAAGTCTTGTCCGCTGTACGCTTGTTTTACACCAAGATTATGAATCGAAAAGCCAAGTCGGATGCCCCGAATTCCCGTCTCGTACATTGTGCCAACATCGAAGGCAATTCCTCGGCTACTTAGATTCGAGATTGAATTGCTTACATATTTCCCGGTAATTCCAAATGAGAATTGGTCGGTCAAATACCCTGCAAAGGTAAAAGCAATAGCCACATCATTAACTTGATAATTCAAACCAGTGCCGTTTGGCTTTTCCAAAGTTGTTATTTCAATGTTCCCACTGTTCAAAGAAACCAGAGAAATAGCGGAGGTAAAATTCCGACCAATTGGTAAAGCAAATGCTCCAAAACTATGGTTAAAACCAGCAAACCAGCGAGTGTATGAAAAATCTGCGCTAATTCCTTTGACATCGGCAAGCCCAGCAGGGTTCCAGTAGATCGAACTTAAATCGTTGCAAAGCGATGAATAAGCTCCCGCCAAACCATTGGCTCGCGCTCCAATGGGAATTTTCAAAAACTGTGCTCCAGCAGCACCAACTTTCACAAAGGTTTCACCAGTTGTTGAACCCGAAATGGCACCACCTACTGCAAACACTTTCGAAATTCCTAATACTCCAATTATCAAAACACTGATTAATACTTTTTTCATATTCCACTCCATATTATTTCCTAAAATTATATTTTGGGTTCCCACTGGAGTGGGAACCCACAAAATTTATTCTTGTGATTGTATTAATCGGAAACCACCAACAACGACAGAGAACTTTTGAGTTGCAGTTGCACCATTTGGCGTCCTAAGAACAGCCACAAAGGTTTGGCTTGCAACCCTCAAACCATTCTTAGAAAGTAGGTCCCAAATTTCAACAGAATGCTTATCGGGACCATCGCTACTGGTTTCGTCGTGTTCGATAGTTCGAACCAAATCACCTGCGATTGTGTAAATATCAATAGTACAGCGTGGGGGAAGTTTAGTGAAATATATCTTGGCATCGTAGGGAGTCTTCTGCCCTTGATGAGAAATATAGTATGGGTTTGGTACAACTTTGAACTTATCGAGCATTTCGTCGGTGTAATTTTCATTTTCGGGTTTAAAGTCGGAAATCTTGAAGCGAACTTTCGCTCCGGGCAAGGGCAGACCGAAAGCACCGCCTCGAACCTTCAAGATAATCTTATCTCCAGGCTTGAAATCTTCCCCAAATTGATATTCGTTTGTTGGTATATAATCCCACTCTGCAGTTCCAAAACGACGCCCCTTGTTCGCATAATCCAACGCAAATTGGCAGCCTCCAATGATAAGCACATGCGTAAAGTCCACTGTATCTTTACCGTCTTCACTAATAGCAGATAAATAATATCGCCCTTGGGTCCCTACGAATGTATTCAATGAAGAACTACTTGTGTTCCAAGCCGGGTTAGCCTGTTGTTCACGCATCCTGATTGCTGAGTTCTGCCCACGACCATTTACCCAACCATAGGCACTAAGGTTGAACTTATCGATAAACTCATTGCAACGACTACCAAGAGTTGTAGGAACCGGATAAAGAACTCCATAGGTAGTATCAATAGGCATATGGGTATATTCGATAGGATATGAAACCGTAACTGAATCACGTCCATTTTCCGAAGGCCTCTTATATGAAAGCAAGTTACGTACTTTCAATGTTAAATATTTAACTTTAAATGTGTTTCTTTTACGCTCCTTACCCCAAACAAGTTCCATTGTTTCTTCGCCGCCAGGCATAAAAGTAACCTCGAAGTCACCAGGGCCATTGTTGAAACTGCCATAAACGGGACTACCATAGTTTTGATAAACCGGGACTCGGTCGGCTGTATATCCAACAAACTCCTGACGCAATGTCATAAAATCAACTTGTTGAGTAGTATAAATCTTTGAAAAATCACTAATGATATTTATAGGTGTTTTTGTAGGATCCATACGAATCGAAGAGGAATCAGGTCGTAGCATACCACCATACTGTTGAATAGTAAAATCAAAGCTAAAGCCCAATGTTCCAAATGCAGGTCCTGGAGAAGGATAATTTGTCATAAACCCGTAACTATAATAATATTCGGGAATTGTGAAATCCCCAGTAGTAATTTTCCCCGAACGCGTGATAACTTCATTATTAAATGGTAAACCAAAAGTATTCACCTTCCCAGTTATTGGGTCAACAACAGCCGTATCACTAAGAATATAGGATGCAGCATTTTCAGTTGGCGAACCCGAAAATCTAAGAATCCCAGGTGTTTCTTCTAATAAGGTTAAACCATTATAGAGCAAGGTATTCGTAGTTAGGTCTTTCAAAGTCATTCTACGCCAGTATAAGCCAAAAGTAAGAGGAGTGGAGCGTCCTGGTAGCTGTATTCGTTCTAATTCCCAATATGGGTTGAATTCAAGTTCAAGTTCGTGTCCAGCAAAAAGTTGAACTGCGCGATCGTAATCCACAGCGAAAAGCTTAAAGTTATATAATCCACCGATCCGAGCACTATCGACATAAGTTACGGTGAAATCAAGGGGCTTACCAACCGGAGCTGAACGCGAAAAGACGTTAATCAAATTTGGCAAGCCAATAGAAGCGTCGTTTAATTTTTGTGGGGTCTGCTGCAAATAATCGCCTTCGTCATAAGATAGCAACTTGTAGTAATAATCTACGTTATTGATTATTTTCTCGGTTTTAGTAGGATTGTCGTTATAAGAAATAAATAAGTCTTTGTTATCGTCTCCAAAATCAATGAAGGTCCTGTGGTTTGTAATGCTATCCATATAAGGAACAATAACCTTGTTTATTGCTTCATCAGATTGTTCAAAATTCGGGAATTCAACCTTTGCGAGCCCCTGTTGAATGTATTTGTAAATTGAATCCAGCGCTTGCGCAATATGAACAGAATCTCGCAGGACCATATTGATGTTCATAGGAACCATACGGTCAATTAAAAGTACATTCGAACCATTAACCACAGCAGTTCGGTATGTTTTCTTCAAATAGATTGTATCGAGGTTTGGTCCAGTTCTTTCAGGCAACCCAATCGTATCACGTGGATCGATGTTTATTGTTTCTTTGCGCCACAGCAAAGGATTGTATGGCAAAAATAAACGATTTAACTTAACAACGCCAAGCATTACACTATCGAGAAGGTAATGTCGCCTTGGATTAATAACATTAAATGGATCATAATAAATTGGCAACTCTCGTGCTGCAATATTAATTTTTGATGCCCAGAAAGGTCCCCAAGGCTTCGAGAAGTAAGCAGTATCGACGCCACAAATCACAGGGAAAATATTTCTGGTTGTTGGATTTATATATTGAATCACCCATTGATTTGTTGGATTAAGTTTAATTCCGCGTCCAACTCTTAAAACCCTAATTGCAAAAGAGTCGATAACAACTTGCCCACCTTTGTTTTCGAGGTATGGTCCAACAATTCTCAATGAATCAATAAAGGGCATATTAATTGAATTCGACCCACCAGCTCGGTAAACAGATTTATAGAATGGAGTAGGTATTTCCCATTGTGCAATTTGCTTCCAACCGAAAGGACCTTTACCCGAAGGATATTGGGAAGAAGGAGAAATATTATTAACATCAAAGGTATCGAGGTCTGTTCTTCTTGCTCGATACAAACGATAACCAAGAAAGTCCAACCCTTTTTCATAAAAATCTTTGGAAATCTCGGCAGTGCTATCCCATTTGATGATGAACCCATTGTTCAAAGGTGTCCAAGTGATAAAGTTTGCCCTTTCCGGAGGTGCAGGGGCACGGAAATTATTATCGTAAACCTGTTGAGCAAACTTATCTTTCCTAACAAGTTCGGCAAGGTCTTCGGTTGACCCATCTGCATCCTCTCTCAAAGCTGTAGAAGCACAAATCAAAGCAACCACCAAACGAGCAGTATCGCCAGGCAACATATTAAATGGCCCGGTTGCCATCATTAAACGACGGTCGCCTGGACCAAAATCGCCATCGCGAACGCCCGACGACATAAAATTATATCGCTCATCGTCGTCATTTTTATCATCGCTAATATGCCAGTTACGGAAGGTTTTCAAACCAAGCTGCTCTTCATTTGCATATACTCTCTTATCTTTCCGAATATATCCAGTAATATCAAATTCGATTGTATTGATTACAGCAATTCCTGTATCTGTTTGCTTATGGACAGAAATCCACCTTTTGACAACATCTTCGCGCAGGCAAACAACGGAATCTCGATACTCAATCACTGTACCAGCGGTATCGTAGACAGGAACCCTTATAATCTGCTTATCAAAACACATAAATTCAGTGATTCGAAAGGTCGTATCCGGCCCTTGAACCTCGAAAGTAACTTCACTGCGGTCCGATTTAATAACCGCAGGGCTTTCTAAAAAGTCGAAACCAAGGTAACCAAATCCAAAGCCTTTTTCGCCTTGATCAGTATTAGTCCATTGAACAGCAAGATTCAAAGTCGGATCTTCGTTATAAAATCGAGCTCTATCGTTACCAGCGCCTCCAAAATAATTTGGAGCACGAACAATATCAATATCCATTACCGAAGCAAGCCAAACTTCTTTCAAAGTATCTTTGCTGAAATTAATCACATCATACTTCAAAAAGATAAAATCTTTGTAATCCCCAAAGCCCCAAGAATAAATCATTTGTTCAAATTGCAAACGAAGAGGATAACCCTGGCTTTTTCTCAAACCTGCTCCGCCGTCGAACTCATTTAGGTCCGTATCTTTGTATGTACAGAAAATATCTTCACCAGAAATAAAAGCAGGTCCTTTTGGATAAACAGAGTTATTCCTCTGACTAATATCATCAACATAATAACCGTAATAGCGATTATATTTCAAACTGTCTGTGGGGCTTGTATCCCATATTGGCCAGCTAGGACCATCGTCTGGATCCAATGGGGTTCCATCGCCCTTTCGGAAATCTGTCGAAAAGTATGTTCGATATTTCTTAATATCGGAAACATCTTTGCTATCGCCGTCAGTTATTCTGCCTGGAACCATCCAAGAACGCCCATTGCTTGGGTTATAAGTTACTTCCACATATTTCTTCAATTGACCATCGGGTCGAGGCTTAATTGCTCCAATCCAGAGCCCCCCACCAAATATGTATTGATTATTCGAACCCCTTGGCCAATAACCACCACCACGGTTCTGAGCAACATTTAAACCAAAAATTCCATAATTTGTAGTGTAGAATTGAATATTACTAACAGTGTTTTGCTGTAAGTCGAAAAGTTGATTATAAGTTCTCAAAGGTTCGTCGCCACTTCCTTTCTTATCCCACTCTTTTGGCAAAGCTAGCAAAAGAGCGGGTAAGAGCAAAATAGCAGAAAAAACCACAGCCAATTGTTTTAATTTTCTCATATATGCACCTCTAATTATAAAACTTTCCAATTTAAGTTAAAATCTAAACATTATACCTGCGTAAACAGTTCGAGGAGCAAGGAAATTGCCTCGGAAACGTCGAACATCTTCCAAATACTTTGTGAATGCCTGGAATTTTTCTGTTCGAGTAACAATTCCGTTCCGATCGAAATCTGCATTCACATTGTAGAACCTATCGCCGTAGATGGTGTATTGGTCTGTCGAGAATGATTCCGCTCGTGCATAATCGGCTTCGCGATAATAAGGTATTGCACTAAAGTCAGTTTCAGGACGATAGAAGTTTACACCATCGTCGAGCGGGTCGCCTGTTCGAGCAAAATAGCCCGCCACACTGGTAAGGTTAAAGAGATTATTTACATCGACGAAAAACTCCAGCCGGGCATTCCCCGCCTGCTCGCCAAACCAATCTCGAAGGTTAAAGCCCTTTTGCAAGCGCATATTCACGCTCCAAATCGATGGGTTTCGTTCTGCATTAAATTCCCCAATTGCGTTTCCAGCCTTATCTAATCGAGTATAGGGTGTACCAGTCTGGAAAAATCCCGTTAAATTGATAACCACATTTTCGAGTGGGTAAATTCCCGCAATTGATGGACCCTGCTTATTACCCCAGATAAAATCAACAATCGCATTAACACGATGGGTACGGTCGGCAGAAAATGGAAACTCAGCAAGAGGAAATGCTTGCTTTCCCGTAAAAGGATCAACAGCAACAAGGTAGTTCGAACCTGGGGAAGAGCCTGTAGTAGTTGCAAACGAAAGATTATAATTTAGATTCAATTGTATATGATTGGTTGGCCTCTTCCTTAATGTAAACTCAACTCCTCGTGCACTACCATACTCCGAGACCGTGTACATATAATAGGGCGTTGGAACAGCGGCAACATAAACCAAACCAACCTGATTGTAGTTGTCCTTATAATATGCAGAAATGTCCAGTGCGAAATCATCGGTCAATTGATTATTGTAAGTAACTTGATACATATTGGATTTCTGCGGTTTCATATTGGGATTTCCAAGAATTGAATTGCCTCGAAGTTGGTCAACAGCAAAGGCATCATAAAGATATTGCATAGGTGGCATCTGGAAAAGTACACCATAGGATATAGATATATTCGAGCGGTCTGTAATTGGATAAGTAACATTCATACGTGGACTAATTTGGGTTTTAGTAGTTGCATCAGTAAATCCCGTATCGGATGTAATTGGAACAAAGTATTCCACAACAGTTCTATATTCACTATTTGGAATGTAAAAATCGAATCGCAAACCAGGAGTTATAATCAAACCTTTATAAGTGATTTGGTCTTGAATATAAAATCCACCAGTAATAGGTTTATAGGGTTTGCTAGTTTTGTCAAATACTTTCTTGTTGTCGGCGTAAAGGTTCCCACCCCATTCGTCGGTGTAAACATCGAAGAATGGATTCGCATCCCAGGGTAAACTATTCATATGGCGTCGAAGTTGATAAAATTGAACTTCGAAACCAGTCTTGAACATATGGCTAAATTCACCATCAACAGCAAGAGTGTAGTTGCCATCAATTTGCCAATAGTTACTTCTTCGGAACTCAAATGTTCTTTCGTTGCCGTGCAAATCGAATATACCAGTCAACCCATAAGCATTTTGGGCTTGTTGGGTGCTTGAACTTCCTTCGATGTACCCAGTCAAAGGATTTACAATGGGCATATCCATTTTTATAAATCCATCCTTTGAGTTTTGAATCTGAGAAACGGGGGCATACTGGTCTAGTATTTTATCTTTTCCAGGTTCAAGAGTTCCAAGGGAAACAGCATAATTATCTTGTGGATACCAGACTTCGAATCCTGTGAAAAATCCTGGGTCCTCGAAAGATTTACGCTTCGAAGCATCACTATTATTCGATGTATTCGAAATTTTGATTTCATAAAAACTGTTAGAACCTATACGATGTTGAATTTGAACATAACCACTTTTGGCAAACTGATTGAAAACTGGCGATTTTGCTCTCCTCTCCTCAACTCCGTAGGATGGTAATCCAGGTATTTTCCCTGGTTCTATCGCGTAAAGCCAACCCCAATCTAACGTTTCGAGATTAGTCATACCAAAATTACCAAATAAAATAAGATCGATATCTTTGCTTACAGGAAGTTTCAACTTAGCTTGGATACTTTTTTTCCAGGATTGATTGTTTGGCATTTGCCCAAGATTATTTTGTTCTAATTTTCCCAAATTATTTACGTGAAGAGGGTCGTAAATATCGTAGCTTGCAGTTCGATACTTTTCATAAAAATAATTCCCTGCAATGAAAAAGGTGGCTTTATCCCACAAAGGAATTGGACCACCAATGCCAAATTCGAATGTATGCTCCTTAGATCCTTGTAGCTTTCTCCCTTCGCCCCAATCAATCGCTTTATAACGGTCGCCTTCACGAATGAGCTTCAAATCGTGGGGTTGACGACCAAACAATGCTGGGACATCGGTTCGCCAACGCACATACCCTTCATAGCGGTCTGTCCTACCGGTTTTTAATGTAGTATTAACAAAACCACCAAGAACATTACCGTATTCAGCCGAAAAGCCACCAGTTAAAACCTGAACCTCCTCGGTAGCAAAAGCACTTACCATAGGATAATAGGTTGCACCTACAATTCCAAAGCCTCCAGTGAATTTATCGCTAATATCAATTCCATCAATCCTTATTTGACTTTCATTTGTACGACTTCCACGTATGACCCAACCACCACCAGTGTTGAATACGCCAGCACTTAAACCTATTATTGCCTGTAGCCCCTCGCGGGCAATTGTTGTTAACTGTTGATTTTCATACTGCCTTTTAACCCCAACATCTTTGTGAGATACCAATTTTTCGGCAACAACCATAACTTCTTCGGTAACCTTTCCCTCTTCCTTCAATACAACTTTAATCTCGGTCTCATCATCGGCAGAAATTCTAACATTTGCCTCATAAGGAGCATAACCAACGGCTGTAACTCGTACAGTATAAGAACCAGCAGGTATACTTACTACAATGAAACGCCCATCGGATCTAACAACTCCACCAAGGCGTGTTCCTAAAATTCGAACAGATGCACCAACTACAGGATTCCCATCTTGGTCAACCACCTTCCCTTTCAAAGTCCCGTAGTTGCTCGCTTCCAGTATGTTGGGAAGCAAGACAATTGACAAAAAAAGCAACAAAACCGATATAATTCTTTTCATAACACACCATCTTTTGTTTTACTTCATTATTGTAATCTGTTTCACAATTTTTTGAGAGTTATAAGAAATAACAATTGTATAGTTGCCATTAGGTAAATCGTCGGTTTGGAAGGTAATCCCTTGAAAACCTGAAGAAGTAAGCCCATTGAATATATCTTTAATTTTTCTTCCTAATAAATCAAAAATTTCGATTCTCAAATTAACAGACCCGTCGGTATAAAATTCTACAAAGCCATGCTCATCCATTGGATTCGGGTAAACTTTAATATTGGTAAAATTGAAGCTTGGTTGTGGCTCTTCAACATCGAGAATGTCAACAGCATCAAAGAAGCCAATCTTGACATACTGCGGAACAGTATCCAACATTCTTTGCCGCAATCTTGCTTCGACTTCATCTTGTCCTGGAATTGGAATAGATTCAAGTTTCAAAATGGGTATATTTGTTAAACTATTAGGTATCCTATCGGGAACCCACGTAATCCTATCATAGTCAAAACTTTCGGTAATATTTTTGATAGAAGACCAATAATTATCCTTAGTTCGGCGAATTGCAACAAAAATGTCATTCGTAGCACGTTTGTAAGTTGTATCACCAACAATAACGTCAACAAAATCAACCCATTTAGCAAGGAGGACATTGCCATCATCAGTTCGAACTAATTGCGATTCTTCCCCAAGCTGATTATTACCTGTTGGAGCAACGTATGCTAGAACATAGCCACTTAAATCGGCAACTTTGCGTACACCCCAAACTCCATCCTGCTTATAAACCTCAACAAGCTGATGCAATGCTTCTTCATATAATCTATAAGTTCTAGTGGTGTCTTCGTTTATGTTTACAAGAAAACTATAGTTATCATTGCCAAGAGGCACAAATTGAGGTGTTTGCCAAAATACAGTATTTACCGATAAACCATACTGTTGTAGATAAGAGTCGAACAAATCCGTCGGGGCTATATCAAACGAAGTCCAAGTCTTTCCAAGATCGGTCGATTTTGATACCCCAAAATAGAACCTATTGAAGCTACTAATAGCAGCAAAATTAGCATAAGCTGCCATATAAAGATTGCCATCGTCGGCAACCTTAAACCCAGCAATTAATGAGGTTCGAAGACTATCATCACCTGTTGTCGATTGTGGCACCACAAAGTTACTTGCTTCCCATTGTGGAGGAATAACTTCTGTCCATCTATCGAAATCGGTTGTTCGCCGATAACCAAGATGGCTTGTCAAAGTCAATGGCAATCCACCTTCAATCATAATTGTACCAACGGCCATAGCAAAAGGCTCGTCTCCATCCATTCCACCAACGATTCGGGAGTCAGTTCCACCCCAGTTGTAACGATTACCATCTTTCCAGGTAAAAGAACGCGAGAATGAACTAAAGTAGCTATCTTGATAATATAAACCATTAATGAAGCCAACCCAACCAGAACCATTTGTTGCTGGCGAAGTATAAACATAAGCTGGGTAACCATCGTAATCGAAAGCATAAACACTTGGATAACGTGCCCACCAATTTCCAAACTGAGTTCCTACTGGAACTTTATAAACCAAGAATGGATCGGACCAACTTTGCCCCCAATCGGTGGAATAACGAATAAACAAATTATTCTTTGTATCGTCGCCTGTATATTGAGGATATCGATCAATATCCCAAAATCCTCGCTTGATTGTAATAAGCTGCCCCAACCCGGGAATATATACAAAAGGTTGTTGTGCTTCAGTAAAATAAGAATACGCATTTGCAAGCGAGTCAAGTGTTCTGAAATCCACAGAACAAGGTTTTTCGGGTAGCGATTTCAAAATTTTATCGGGAATAAAAGTTGGAGCTAATTCCTTACCTCTGAAACCTTTTGTGAATAGATTCGTATTATTAATATGTTCCGTTGCTAAAAGAGAGAAATATGCCAGAAAAATAAGAGACAAACAAAAACGTATAAAATTCTTCATTTCTAACTCCAATTTTATTAAACATATTAAACAAATTCAAGCAAAATTAAATTTTTTTTTCAAAAAAACACCATAAATATTATTCAAAGTCCATCTTTATACTGATACCGTAAGTTAAGCCAAATTCACTTTTGAACGAAGAACTCAACACGGGCAAAGCTATCCAATATGATTTATTTTCTACCCCAAGATTAATAGCCAATCCTTTTATGGGTTGAAACTCGGCGAATAAAATTATTTTCCCTATAGCTCCGGAGTTTGTAGCTCCGACATTTACCCTTCCTGCAACCGAGAGATATTCACTCAATGGATAAACATAATCAAAGAACAAACTTCCCCAATAATGTTGAAATTTTCGGTCGATTGGAACAATGACCTGAACATAGTTTGGGTTTGAAAAATCATTTCCATTGGTCAGCAAATTCTCTTCTTGCTTCTTTCCATTATGGTATCGAGAATAAATTTTGCTTGCTTTCGCATCGGTAATGGTTGCAGGAACAAGAATCATTGTGGGATGCTCATAAATAAAATCGAAATAACCAAATTCCAATCCCATACGGAAATTGTTGGATATCTTATAGCCAACGCTTTGCGAAAAAGCTGAATAAGATTTAAGCTTAATATCGGCAAAACCAAATTTAAATAATGGTAAAGATGAAAATCCGCTTAAAAGCATACCTTTGGCAGGATACTCGCTATAAGCTAAGCTTCCTTTCCCGATATTTTGAGGAATAATAGTAGAAGTACCACCAAAACCTATTGAACCTTGATAGCTTTGTATCGTAAATAAATTATTAATTGAATAAACAATAGTATTTCCTGTACCAACTTGAACATCATTATTTCGAGAAAGTAATTCTTCTGGCAAAAACGAGATATAACTTGGAGTAACAAAAGAACTACGAGTTACAATTTTTGAAGAACTTACCAAAGAATTATCGAATTTTGATTCGTCAATGGTATGACTTTGTAGTAGAGAAGAAACTGAAAGCGCTCTTTTTCGAGACTGAACACTTATACTCAAAGAAGAATAATAATTCGATGTTGGTGATTTACTAACATTTTGTATACTTCTTGTATTTTGTTCTTCGAGCATAGGTACTTGGGAAATCAAGAAATCCTGTTGCTTAGCAATTTCCGACCAGAAAAATGAATAGTTTGCCGAAATTTTGCCATCATCAATAGGATAAATTGAAAAGATCAAAAGCAACAAAAAAGATATTACAGCATATACATACTTTCGATTTTTCCTCCCATAATTAACCCTTGATATTTGAAGATATTGAGCCAGAATCCTTTCTTCGACCCGCTTTTGAAATTCTGGGGGTATACGAATTGATTCCGCATCGCTTTTCAAAAGAGAGTGAGTAGAAATCATCAAATCAAATTCATCTTTTGCTAATGGGTCTTGTGCGAGCAGTTCTCGGAACTTCTTATCATCTTCAGGAGTTATAGTGCCATCGAGATAATCATTAATAAACTTATCGATTCCCATAATATTCCTTTGCAATTGGTTCCAACAACTTTTTCAAAAGTAACCTTGCACGATGAACACGAATTTTTGCAAGCGATAATCCTATTCCTAAAATTTTTGCGATTTCCTCATATGAGCAATCCTCATATTCCCGTAAAATCAATGCCTCGCGTAAACTCACGGGTAATTGCATTATTGCTTTTTGAACAAAATCACGCATTCCAACATCATCGTTAACAACATAAGAATAATTCAATGAATTTTCTTCAACATTTTGAAAAGGTTTTTCAAGTCGGATAAAATTAAGGCAAATATGCCGAGCAATTGTAAATAGCCACGCTCCGAAATTTTCGCCACGAAAAGTTCTGGCATTCTCGAAAACTTTGATAAAAATGTCCTGAAAAGCATCCTCGGCTTTCTGTTGGTTTCCAAGCATCCGCAAACAAAATCGGTAAATTTTTGGGCTATAATGTTGATAAAGAATGTGAAAGGCTTCGGCACTTCCCCGACGGAAATCCTCCGAGGCAATCCTCAATTGGTCTTCATCAAAATTGTGCTCCTTCAAACCTCTCACTTTTTCACCAAAAACTCAAATATAAAGACAAAAGACTTTTTAATTTGGTTACAACACCTATTTTGAATTTTTTAAAACTCCAATTGCTACCGCAATCTTTCGACCATTCGACGTTCCATTGCTTCCAACTTTTTCTCCGTTAACTATCATCGATGATGAACCACCCCCATCTAAATTAACAGCATCGTAACACCCCAATTTCTTTGCAATTGCTGCAAGCTGTGTCAAATTTGCTCCAAGACTACCGCTCGACTGCGACGCCTCGACATAAATAAGATAAAGCTTCGTTTTCGACATATTTGTACCCAAACAAGTTCGGGGAAGCTGGGCACCAATGAATCTATAACCTCGTGAACCTTCCTGATAAGCCTCGTGACGCGCAACCCCTTTGCGAACCAATCGGGGAGTTCCAGAGATTCCGTTTACAAATTCAATGTATAATAATCTATCAGTTGTAAATAACAATTCTGCAACATCTCCCTTTCTCAAATTACTTTTTACAAATTCAGCAGGGATACTAAGCACAAAACCATCGGATGGTATTGAAACAACACCGGTATCAATCTGCAACAGCTTAACCCTAACTTTTCTGTTAATAAATGGCTTGTCAAGATATTGAAAGATATATTTGTATGTTGAAAATTCCTTCGATTCGTATTGCAATTCTTTAATAATCTGTGCCCTCAATTCATTAGTATCAATCTCTATATCCAAAGTGTCGATATCGTTTTGACTCAAGGTCATTTCTTTAACTGTTTGCTCCACCATTCTCTCTAAATCCTTAATATATATTTTAGGCAGGGAATCACCAAAATACTTGTTGTATATTACAGCTTTGTCGTTTTCAGTTCTTTTGTTTACATTATCTATTCTCAGCCTTTCTTTATCGGGGAAAATAATTTCACCATAAAGTTCAAAATTATCGATATAAGGACGATTTTCTCTATCGAATAAAATCGATGTCCATTCCTTATATTTTCTCATCGAGATTATCTCGCCATCGGTAACCAAAATACCAATAGGGTAGTTTAGGTATGCAGACCAAAAATTTGCATTAATTAATGCTAAAAGTTCTCCTTCGTATATCCTTGTCAACTCAAATTGAAAGTCTTCGTATATGTTTTTCAAATAATCCAACCCAGTAACATTGTTTTGTGCTTTCAGAACACAAACCTTATTTTGAGTTGAATCAAAAGTTGCCTCCACCAGATGAGTAATAATTTTTAAAGGTTCTTTGCCAAATTGGACTTTTTTGTATACAACCCCTTCTGCCAGAGTTCTTGTATCGAGAATCTTAATTTCGTTTAAATCTACTTTTCGAACATAAATTTTGGGCTTATGCTTTTTCTTTGTTTTTTTCGAAACTTTATATTTCTTGGAACTTTTATCTTTTGCTTTGTTCTTGCTTCTTTGATTCTTGGAACTTACAGAGCCTGTTTTGTTCTTTTTGAGAGCACCAAAAACAACCTCCTCGAACGAAGATGTAAGAAAAAACAATAAAACCAGCAATAGTACTTTCGATTTCAAATTATATACCACTCCTTACCAGAATTAAAAAAACAAAATTACCTTATTTAAACTAACCTATGAAATTGACTTTAAACTTTTAATTTTGAATGTTTATGTTTTACTTTTATAAAAAAATAATGAACCTTGAAGAAAAAGTATCAGAGGGGCTAAAGAAAGCAATAAAAGAAGGCGACCGTATCCGTATGGATGCATTGCGTGCAATTCGAGCCAGTTTACTTGAGTTAAAAAAGAGTGGATTAAATCGCGAAATCACAAGCGACGATGAAATCAGAATCCTGAATTCTCTTGTAAAAAAGAGAAAAGAAGCAATAGAACTCTATGAGAAAGGCGGTAGAGCCGACCTTGCTGAAAAAGAACGCAAGGAAATTGAAATTATCAAAGAATTTCTGCCCGAAGAGATGTCGGAAATTGAAATTCGCAACTTCCTAACTAACCTAATTCAAGAAACTAATGCAAAATCGACTGCCGACTTGGGAAAAGTTATGGGTAGAGCAATGAAAGAACTTAAAGGAAGAGCAGATGGTTCCCTTGTCCAAGCCATTGCCAAAGAATTATTATCACAATTGAGTCAATGATTTATGAGCCACACCGACGCCCTCTTTTTAGATTCTTTAAAACAACTGGAATTCCATATTGCTCTCGAAAAAATTTCCCATTTTGCAATCACAGAATATGGAAAACAAAAGATTCTTGCCTCTTTACCTTTCGACGATGAAAGTGCTCTTTTAAAAGAACTCGATACAATTGAAGAATGCATAAAACTTTTAGAAAACGAAACCTCAATCCCATTCGAGAATTTTGGCGAAATAAAGCCCAAAATATACAAATCTCAAATAGAGAATGCCGTTCTCACAACTTCCGAAATCCTCGAGATTCATCATTTCATTATCAATTCCCGTACACTGCGAACTTTTTTAGTCGCAAGAACTGAGGAATTACCATTGCTTTCAGCATTAGCAAACGATTTATTCGAAAGCCGAATTTTGGAAAAGCATATTCGCGATACAATCGACGAAACAGGGCAAGTTCGCGACACAGCCAGCAAAGAACTTTTGAGAATTCGCGTGGAAATACGAGAAAAATCTGCCAAACTTCGTCGACGCCTCGAAAAAATTCTTAAAAACATTGCTCAAGAAGAGTATCTCCAAGATGAATTCTATACAATCCGCGAAGGCAGATTTGTCCTACCGGTCAAAATCGAAAACAAAAGCAAAGTTTCGGGAATTATTCACGGGATTTCCCAAAGTGGTCAAACCTGTTTTATCGAGCCCGCCGAAATTATTGAAATGAATAATGAACTCTCGTTGTTAGAAAATGAGGAACGACGAGAGATCTACCGAATACTGCGAAATCTTACCGACGAAATCGGCAGTGTTGCTCATCATCTTCTGCTTTCAGTGGATATCCTAACCCATCTTGATTCATTGCTTGCCCGAGCAAAATATGCAATTAAATTCAATTGTCAAAAACCTGTGTTCTGGCAAAGCAAAGAAATTTTCCTTCAAGATATTCGACATCCAATCCTTGTTCATAACCGAGGAGTAAATAACGTTGTTCCTCTTACAATTTCCTTTACTGAAAATAAACGGGGGCATGTCGTTTCGGGACCAAATGCAGGCGGAAAAACTGTTGCAATAAAAAGCATAGGTTTAAACCTTGCATTAGCAATGTCGGGTTTCTTCACCCATGGTTATTGCAAAACCAAAATTCTTAAGATATACACTTCAATAGGAGATTTGCAATCGATTGAACACGATTTAAGCACCTTTAGTTCCCAAATTCTTAGATTAAAAGATATTTTACTCACCGCAGATTCTGATTCAATTGTTCTTATTGACGAAATTGTTTCTGGAACAGACCCTCACGAAGGAGCTTTGCTTGCTGCTTCAATTCTCGAAAGTTTTATAACTATGAACTTATTTTTTGCTGTTACTACACACCAATCCTACTTAAAGGTCTTTTCGCTAAGTCACAAAGAAATCGAAAACGACTCCCTTGAATTCGATGAAAGGAATTTAAAACCAACTTATCGATTTCTTGAGGGTGTTCCCGGTAACAGCTACGCATTTGAACTTGCTTTGCTTCTTGGCTTGCCCAGACATATCATTGAAAGAGCCCGTTCTTATCTTTCTAACACTGAAAACCAAATTGAACAACAATTAAAAATAGTCTATCAATTAAAAGTTGAATCCGAACGGCTGAAAACAGAATTAGAGTCCGAAAAACTTCGCCTCCGAAAACTTACACAAGAATATGAAGAAAAACTCGCCGAGTTAAAAGCTAAAAGAAAAGAACTTTTGGACAATGCAAAAATCGAGGCATACGAAATTATCCGCAACGCCAATTCTTTAATTGAAAATACTATTCGTGAAGTACGCGAACAAAAGAAACCTATAGCTCAAATAAAGCGCGAATTCGAAGCCATAAAAAAAGACTTAGAACAGCAAGCACGAAAAGTCTTCGATTCTCTACCGCAAAGCGGTAACCAAAAGATCCCATTACGTGAAGGTGATTTTGTTACTATGGATAATCCAACAAATACTGGGCAAATCATAAAAATCTACGAAGAGACCGCCGAGGCCCTTGTCGATTTCAATGGGTTGAAATTCAAGACCAAATTGAATAAACTGACCAAAATCCAGAGTCAAAATACTGCATCACAAGACATTCCAACAAGTTATATCAAATTTTCGGGCGAAACAAAAATCGATGTTCGCGGGCTTCGTGCAAACGAAGCAATTCGAGAAGTAGATAAGTTTATCTCCGAAGCAATTTTAAGTAATATTTCGTATATAACAATTATTCATGGCAAAGGCACCGGTGCATTACGAACGGCTCTCCATCAGTACCTTGAAACACACCCCCAAGTGGAAACTTTTCGAGAAGGTACAATCGAAGAAGGCGGAGCTGGGGTCACTATAGTAACACTACGATAAGTGACCCACAAGTTTAAGCCAGGTCTTTCGCTTTTCAACGTCGACTTCGACAATCCGTGTTACTACACGATCGCCGAACTTATAAACTTTCTTTTTACGTCGCCCGACAAGCCGGATATTCCTCTCGTCGTAGATGTAATAATCATCTATTAAATCTCGAACAGGAACCAATCCTTCGGAATATATGCTATCAAGTATTACAAACAAACCAAAATTGGTTACACCCGAAATAGTTCCAGTAAATTCTTTCCCAACATTTTCGCTGGCAAGCAAAGTCAGCATTAAGTTAATGCTTTCGCGCTCAGCTTCCATTGCAACAATTTCGCGTTCAGAACTTTGGTCGCTTGCAATATCAACAATTCGGCTTAATCTATATAATTCCTCTTCATCAGGAATCCCATTGCTGTATCTTTTCAAAAGTCGATGAACTACCAAATCTGGATACCTTCGAATAGGCGATGTGAAATGGGTATAAAATCGAAATCCCAAGCCATAATGACCAATATTTTCGGGCGAGTAAATCGCTTTTTGCATCGCACGTATCAACAATTGATGAACAATAGGTTTCTCTGGTTTACCTTCGAACAGCTTCAAAAATTTGTTAATAGCTTTATCACTAACCAAATTCTTTGCGGGAATATCGAGACTTTTAAAGAAACTTACAACATTTTTGATTTTTTCGGGCTCGGGCTTATCGTGAATCCGATAAACAAAGGGAAGATCTGTTTTTAATTTATGCTTTAACTTTAATTTCTGAATATGCTCTGCAACAGTTCGGTTTGCTGCAAGCATAAATTCTTCGATTAGCTGGGTTGCAACTGTACTTTCTTTCAGATAAACATTCAATGGGTTCTTGTTTTCATCCAAAACAAATCGAACCTCGACTGTTTCAAATTCAATTCCACCTTCGGAAAACCTCTTCCTTCGCAATTTCTGGGCAAATTCATTCATCTCGATTAAAAGTGCCTCGATTTCATTACTTGGAGCACGCCCAGACTTCAGAAATTCATACACCTCGTCGTAATTCAATCTCTTCTTGCTTTTTATCACACTTTCAACAATCTGATATTTAACAAGTTTCAGAGTTTGGGGGTCATACTCCATCAATACACTATAAGTCAACCTCACTCTATTTGGCCGCAGGGAACATAAGTCGTTCGAAAGCTTTTCGGGTAGCATTGGAATAACCTGGTCCACAAGATAGACACTTGTCCCCCGACGAAATGCCTCCTTATCGATTTCGCTTTTCTCTTTGACGTAGTAACTCACATCGGCAATGTGAACACCAAGGAGATAATTTCCATTGGGTAGCTTCTCCAACGAAACAGCATCATCAAAGTCTTTTGCATCAATTGGGTCAATGGTAATTATCAATTTATTCCTAAGGTCAACTCTTCGTTTTATTTCGCTCGGGGGAATCCTTTCGGGAATCTTTGCAGCTTCTTCGATAACTTTATCGGGGAATTCCTTTGGTAAGTGAAACTCATAAATAATCCGTTCGGATTCTGTTCTAATATCCCCAGCATTACCAAGAATTTCAACAACTTCTGCAATCGGGCTCTTGTTTGGATCCTCCCATTCAATGAGCTTGGCAACAACACGACTTCCGTGAGTTGCTTTTTTCAACTTGTTATTTGGAACCACAAAATCGAGATAATACTTTTCATCGGACGGAACCAAAAAATACAACCCAGCGTCTTTTTCTATTGTTCCAATGATTCTATGTTCCGCACGAGCAACAATTTCGATTACCTCTCCATACTGCCGGTCCTTATTTTTCAATCCTAAAAGCTTAACAAGAACTTTGTCGCCATCGAAAGCAGTATAAAGATTTTTTCTTTTAATGGTTATTGGCTGTTTATTCTTGTCGTAATAAACCAAACCTTTGCTGTGTTCAATTTTTAATATTCCCGTAACAAGGGTATCGTTCAAATATTCATTGAGATGGTAGCGGCGACGCGAGGATCTCGAAATAATTCCAGAACTGCAAAGATTTTCAATAGCCTTCAATAAGCTGGAATATAGGTTTGTTTTGGTGGCTATATTAATGCCTCTTGCAATTTCTTGCAGACGCATTGGTCTTCCGGTATCCCGCAGAATCGAGATCACCTTTTGTTCAATTTTGTTTATTTCCATAAGATATTAATAAAGAATAACCTGATTTTTCCTTGAATGGGAAATTTCCCAAGCTTTGTTTAAATTCTCACAAAGTTTATTGACGTCTATGTCATTTGAAAATTGAGCAATACCAACAGAAATTGTAAAATATACAACATCATCTTCGATTTTTAATTGGGTTTGGGCTATTCTCTCCCGCACCATTTCCATAGATGACTTAGCATCCTTACCAGATCTACCTATCATTATCACCCAAATTGTCTGATCCTGAAATTCTCCAATCACATCATATGGTTTCAGAACCCTTTTTAAATATTCATATAAAACTTTTTTTGCTTCCAACTCGAACTGCGGTGTCTGATAATGACTATAAAGATAATTATTTATAGAGATTTTACAAATTGAAAAAATTTGACCAAAGTCGTTTGAGCGAATGCATTCTTCTTCTAACCGATGCATAAAAACCTGTTCATCGAAACGATAGCTACTTTCTCTAAGAGTGAGTTTTGCATCAGCCTTTAACTGTAAAATTGCATTTTCATACAACAAACCTAAAACCAAAGCCAAACTGTCGAGTATTTTAATATACTGGGATTCGATTGGGTATTGCTCATCTGCAATACCAAAAATTGCTCCATAAACACCTTCGCGTGCTTTGATTGGAATAGCTGTAAAATAACCTTTTTTTATTTTGGTTTCATTGAAATTGATTCTCAATTTTCGCTCGTCGAATTCAGAACTAATAGGTTTGCCTTGTTGGAGAGCTTTGCCCAACAACGACCTTTGCAAATCGACTTTCTTCAATTTAAGATTTAAATCAATATTCTTTTTCGAACGAACTTCGTACACACGATAGAACTTGGCATCATAATCGTAAAAACATACACCAGCAGTGATAAAGTCGAAATTATTTAATATCATATTCACAACGCTTTTCAAAGGCTCAACGATACTGAAATTCTCAGAAAAAATAGATTTTTTTAAATCCTCAATCTGCTCTAAAATCCTACTTTCGAGCGTAAGTTCATATTTCTCGGTGAAACTTTCGAGTAGAAATACAAACAACTTTGAATAATGCATAAAAAAGTTCACTGTATAGCGATCATATACATCACTCACATCCGTATCGGCACATAAAATTCCAATAATTGAGTTTTTATATATAACTGGTACTCCTATAAAACTTTCTACTTTAACCGGTTGTGCATAATATGGTATCAAATCCAAAACAGCATTAGGATTGATAAAATCAACTATTTCGGGTTTTCCACGTTCCACAAGTTGGCTAACCAAATCCCCTTTCAATGGTATCTTTCTTTCTTGCCTTAGTTCATTGTGCCGTTCCGAAACAATTGCTTGCAAGACAAGCTCACGCTTAGTGTGATTAACCAGAAAGAAAACAGCAGTTTGGGTTTTGGTAACTGTTCGAATTATGTTAAGCATTTTTTCGAACAACATTTTCATCTCTTTAATTGGCTCACCTTTGCCCCGATGTTCCTCTTCGACAAGCTCAGAAAAATCAACTTCAATCCTTCGTTCTTTTACTATTTCCTCTGGCTTTTGCTTTGTTTCCTTGCTCGATTTATTTTCTACTTCAGTTCCACTTACTGAGACTTTAAGGTCAGCTGTTGCGGCAAAAGAAGAAGTTGTTGCTTGTTTTAAAGCTTGCCCTTTCTTATCCGAAACTACTATGGTTTCTTCTTTATCTGAAATTTCGGCATCGTAAATTACCTCCTTATCTTGAACTTCGGGTTCAGGAACCTCAATCTCATTTTGTGGGAAAGATTCTGATTTCTGTAGCAAACTCGCTTCGGTGCCCCCTTTTTCCCTTGCCCGAATGATTCTAAATCCACTGCCTGCCTCGTCTAAAAATATGTTTTGTTGAGAATCGGACGCCCTGGATTTTAAATCTGAATTATACTTTTGGTCCAGAGGATGCATAGATACTTCATCGGCATTGGAAACAAAGCTGACAAACTTACGAAACCAGTCCGCCCGCCTTTTGGCTTCCTTTTTAGGTTTGGATACTTTTTCGATTTGCTCTGTTTGCACCCCGTTCAAATTTTCGAAAACGTGAACTTTTCCAACCTCCGTTTCTGTCGTATTAACTTTTAAATCCTCTGGCAATGGTTCCGATGGCTTTTTGAGTTCGGAATATTCAGTGCGGCCAAAGACTTCACCAGCGCGGAAAAGTGAAATAACCAACCCGATGAAAGACAAAACTACTATGCCCGTACCAAGCAACTTCATTGGTAACGTCGGAACAAAAAGTAAAAGGTAGAAACCAACTATGATGAAGCCCAAAAACAAATAATGCGAGGCTTTAAATTGTTTTAAAATCCTAAAAAGCTTACCTTCGCCCATTTTGAAAAAAGAAAAATTAAAATTCCTCGTTATGCGAAATGCATAATAAGAATTTTGAATGAGATAAAAAAATTTAATTGAATTTAAATATAAGGATAATTTATTTAACCAAAACAGGCATTCCCATCAAGGGCCAAATAAACGCTACAAATATAGCCAATACAACCATAAGAATAATGCTCATAAAAATCCCATTACGGAAAAATTCTCCGCTAGTAAATTGTTTACTTTCGTAAGCGATAGCATTTGGAGCAGCGCCGATTAACATAAGGAAAGGCATACCTGCAGTGACTAAAGAGGCAAAAAGAATTACTTCTGGTGCAACACCGAGATACTTCCCAATTACCAATGAAATAGGCAAAGTAATTGCAATCGCTGCCACGTTCATTATAAAATTTGTTAAAAGCAAAACTAACAGGGCTATAGACAAAACAAAAATAATCCAGGGGGAATCTTTGAACCACAACAGCCAGTTCACAGCCAGCCAATTCGCAGCTCCAGTTTGCCACAAAGCAAAACCAATACACATAGCTCCGCCAAAAAGTAAAATTATATTCCACGGTATATCTTCAAGATCCTTTACTTTCAAAATGTTAAAAAGGAAAAGAAATATAGTTGGGAAAAGCATTATCGCACTCTTATCAAGAAATTTCAACTGGGGAATAAATGATCTAAGAACTAATAATGAAATCGAAGCCAGAACAACCACAATCGTAATAATTTCATTTTTCGTAATTTTTCCTTGTCGGGAAATTAAAAAATCGACCCTTTCTTTCAAGCCCTCGATTTTTTCCTTTTCTGGCTTATATACCAAACACAAATAAAGCCAGATCAAAAGAATCATCAACCAACCTATTGGGAGCATATAGTATGTAAGCTCAAAAAACGAAATTTCTCTGCCCGACACACCCGCTGAAGCAGTAATTTCCTGAAACAAACCAATAGCGGCAGGTGCACGAGCAGCACCAAGAAGCGTCACTATACTTCCAGCACCAGCAGCATATGCCAAACCAATAAATAGACCTTTACCGAATTTCGTCGGTTGTTCAGTTTCTTCATATAAAGTGTGTATAGTCATCAATATCGGGTAAACCGCAGCGGCAACAGCGGTATGAGCCATTATTAGTGTAAGAATGCCAATAATACCGAAAGCTCCAAGATAAATAAAAATAGTTCTTTCCCCTACAATCTTCAACATTCGATACGCCATTCTCTGGGTGATACCGGTTCTTTGAAAAGCAATACCTATTACTAGCGAAGCAAAGATGAACCAAACACTTGGGTCGAAAAAATCAGTAAAAACAACACGAGGTTCACGTATTAAAAAGACAACCTGGACAACCCCAATTAATATCGAAGTTATACCTATTGGTACAACCTCGAAAACCCACCAAATGCCCGCCCAAAGAAAAAGCCCCAGTGCAAGCTGACCTTGTCGCGAAAGTTCAAAGGTTTGACCAAGCGGGTCGGTTACCGCAGGTAGCGAAGGAATTAAATAAAAAGTAAGAAAGGCACCCAACCCCAAAAAAATAAAGAAAATACGTTTAAAATCTACTTTTTTGTGAACCTCACGCGGCAAAAAAAACCTTTTCTCGATAGTTATTGAGCCTTTTTTGTTATTTTTCAATTTAGTAACCATAATTTATTCAAGTTCAAGCATTCTTGCTAACTCTGACAAAACTTCGACGGTTCGAACCACTCCAATTACCTCATTGTCCTTAACAACAGGCAAAAGACTAAGTCCCGTAAAATCAATCATATAAATAATCTTCATCAAATGGTCTGTGTGATTTAAAGTATGTTCGATCGGAATCATATACTTTTCTATAGGTTCGTCGGCTTGCTTTAAGCATTTATTAAAAAAATGGTCGAAAGCAGCTTCGACCAAATTCAAATCGGGCTCCACCTCGGCAAAAATCTTTGGATGGTGGGCGTGCCGGCCAAAAAAGCCGTGGGGCTCCAAACTACGAAGAATATCCCGCCTGCGGATCATTCCAACAACCTGGTTATCTTCATCGGTTACAAGCACAGCTCGAGGCAAGGATTCACGCTCCCCAGTCTTGATGGAAAAGTTTTGTATCAACTGTATAGCTTGCCTTATGGTAAACCATTTCGGTATGTTTGGATACTTGTATAATGGGATCATTATTTCTTCGGCAGTCTTTGTCAACATTTTGTCCCTTTAAAAATTACCCATTAACAAAATTATGTATTATTAAATTTTGCATTTTTGTAGTTTTGTGTCTGTAACATTTTGTTGCCATTTTGATTTTAGTTTTTTATTTTTTATGATCCTTGGACTCGATTTAGCCGCAAAAGAGTATAATCCGACGGGTGTTTGTTACCTCAAATCGGATATTGCTTTGCTACAATTTGCATTTTCCGATGATGAAATTCTTCAAAAAATAAGACAAAATACGCTGGAACTGATAGCAATTGATGCTCCATTATCATTTGAAAATAGAGTGTGCGACAAGCAATTAAAATATCTTGGGGCAATGCCCTTGAATTTACCCTCGATAAGCCAACTTGCCCAAAGGGCAAAAAATATAACAAATAAAATCAAAAATATAAATATTATTGAAGTTTTTCCAACTGGCACCGCCAAAATTTTAAGAATTTACTCGAAAAATATATCGGAATATAAGAGAAATTTACAAAGTTTAATTAACTCAGAACTACCAAAAAAAGTAAATAAACACCTAATAGACGCTTTCCTTTCCGCTTTAACAGGGCTACTTTACCTAAACAAACTAACCCTTTCTGTTGGTGAACAAGAAAGTTTTATAATAATACCCAACCCAAACGATTATACAATTATAGTTGATTTCATAAAAAAACTTAACATCAAAATTGAATTGGCGAAGGAATGGAGCTTTTGACAATAACCTTTTCAACTCTATTCAACAAATCAAGAGTTAGTTTGTCGCAAACGAAATATCCATCGTCAGTCAAAGTTACCTTTCGACTGTCGAAAATTGCCTTTTTCGAGTCCTGCCAAAGTTCAAAAAGATCACCAGCAATGTGTATCAAATCTATGCCAAATTCGTTTTGAAATTCATCGAATATAATCCCTTCTGCACGTAGGCCAAGCATTATCTTTTCAATTATTTTTTCTTTAGGAGTTAAAATTTCCCTACCATCAACCGGAAGCAAGTCATTTTGAATAGATTCAAAGTATCGGGGTAGCGATCGAAAATTCCAATATCGTTGGTTCGAAAAATAGCTATGAGCCGAAGGACCAAGGCCCACATATTCTTCACATTTCCAATATCGAAGATTATGCTGGCATTCAAATCCCGGCTTCGCAAAATTCGAAACTTCATAATGTTTAAAACCAAATGAACTTAAAGCCTCGCAAATCAATTTATAAAAACGATAATCCATTTCTTCAGTGTGCGGTAGTATTTTGCCTTTGTTCAGTTGTCTAAAAAGCTTAGTGCCTTCCTCGTAAATTAAGGAATAAGCTGCAATATGCTTTAAATTGAATTTCCCGACCACTTCCAGTGTCTTTTCAAGGCTTCGTTCAGTCTGATTAGGAATTGAAAAAATTAAATCGATAGAAACATTTTCGAAAACCTTTAAAGCCGACTCAATGGATTTTATAGCTTCCCTAGCTGAATGAATCCGAGTTAGGAAATTTAGTTCATCAGGAATAAAAGATTGAACTCCGATGCTGATGCGATTAATTCCTATGCTTTTATATTCAAAGAGATTTCTGACAAAATCTGTCCCCGGATTACATTCAATCGTAAATTCTTTCAGCGAAGATAGATCGAAATGCTTTTCTATTGAATTCACAATTAATTTTAAATGGGAAACAGGTAAAACCGAAGGGGTCCCGCCTCCAAAAAAAATTGTCTCGATTGAAAGCTTCGAAACCCGGTTATGTCGATGAAACAATTCTATCTCTTTCACTAAACAACGAACAAATTCGCTCATAAATGAGCTGTTCGCGATTGAGTAGAAATCGCAATAATTACATTTCCTTTTGCAAAAGGGAATGTGAATGTACAAACTTACCATTTCAAGTCAAATTGTATTGGTTAATTTTGCGATATAAAGTTCTTTCGCTTATCCCAAGAGCCTTTGCGGTCAAACGGCGATTTCCTTTGTATTTTTTCAATGCAAAAGAAATCAATTGCCTTTCAATCTCAACAAGATTCAAATTATCCTTATCAAATGAAAAGAAATCAACGCTATCGATAATTTGATACGAATTGGGCTTTAATTCCAAAATATTAGAATTCAGACTATCAATTTTGGAATTTACCTCATTCAAAGCACCTTTTAGCATTTCAATATCTTTCTTTAGCTCAAAGAGAGTTCGAAGAATAACTTCCAGACTAAACTGAGCCTCCTTTGCTGTTTCGATTCTTAAAAGAGAAGTTTCCTTTGGTTGTTCAATTACAATATGGGGAGGTAGGGCAGGCGGAATATATTTCTTTACAACATCAAGTGTAAGATTTCCAGTTTTTTCCAGTTGAATAATGGTTTCAATTAAATTTCGAAGTTCTCTAACATTACCCTGCCAAGGTAAACCTCGCAGAAAGTTCAAGGCATCGATAGCGAAACCATAATACTCTATTCCAAGCCGTTCACAAGTCTTTTGAGCAAAATATTCCGCAAGCAATGGAATGTCCTCGGGATGTTCTCGAAGCGGTGGTAAAACTATGTGCAAATTTTTCAAACGATAAAACAGGTCCTGTCGAAAATTACCTCGATAGATTTCTTCTTCTAAAACCCTATTTGTAGCTGCAATAACTCTAACATCGACTTTTCGTACTTCGGTGGAACCCAATCGGTTGAATTCACCTGTTTCCAACACTCTAAGCAGTTTAACTTGCGTACCTATGGGCATTTCCCCAATCTCATCGAGGAAAATTGTGCCACGATTTGCAACCTCGAAATACCCTTTTCGCTGTTCGTATGCACCTGTGAAAGCTCCCTTCTCGTGTCCGAATAACTCCGATTCAAGCAACGTCTCGGGGATTGCACCACAATTAACACTAATAAAAGGAAATTTCTTTCGCTTGCTCAACTGATGTATAGCATTGGCAACTACTTCTTTCCCCGTTCCAGTTTCACCAGTAATTAGAACATTCAAATTTGTTGGAGCAGCCTTTAGAATTGTCCTAAAAACCTCTAACATCTTTGGCGAGGCACCAACAAGACCAAATCGACTTTTCAAAAGTTCGAGAGTAGATTGGGTCAATTCAGTCTCTTCCTTCATTTTCCACTGTTTTTGTATTTACTCCATTCTTCCCAACCACCAGCGTAAACAAAAACATTTTTGTAACCAAGTTTAATTAAATCCTGGGCAACCCTATGGCTGGCGTCGCACGTTCCTCCCTCGCAATATACGATGATGATCTTTTCACTACTAAAGGGAACTCGTGTCAATGCTTCAAAATACTTACTTAAATCAGTTTCAAAAGGAAAAATATTTATTGCATTACCAATATGCTCTTTCTTAAAATCCTCGGGTGAGCGGGCATCAATCAAAATTAAGCTCTTTGAACTCAATAACTTAACCAATTGGTTGTATGTTACTGTTGGTATTTCATCTGGATTCTCGGTGTGGCTATCAATTTTCTCAAACTTTTCACCTTTGTTTACAATCCCATTCCCCGAGGTTGGAGTATTAGCAGCTATTTTTTTTTTCTCTTGTTTCAAAGTCGAAATAGTATCTGGCACGGGTGTAAAAATAATTGTTTCGCTTGTATCATAATTTGTAATCTTAGGCAATAAAAACCTCTCAATTAATGTATCGGAAACTATCATTGGTTTTTTAAACAGATTGATACCCCGAGGATTTAATGTGTTATATACAATGGCAACAAAAATTGAAGCAACTATAATAAACAAAGTTTCTTTGAATATATTTCTCCATTCAATTTTGTTCATATCAATAGTTCCTATGTTTCAAAATAATCTTATATGCACGATTTAACTCTTGCAATTTTCTATTTGCAAGCTCCTGAATCTCTGACCCTAAATTTTGAACCAAATCGGGATGGTATTGTCTAACCATCGATTTAAATGCTTTTTTAATTTCTTCCAAAGACGAATCAGCAGTTACACCAAGAATTCTATATGCCCAAAAGAGTTCTTCATCTTGGGTAGCCGCTCGTTCCCCTTTCGCAGAGGCAGGATTATTTTTCAAAGCATCTTCTATTTGCTTTTTCAAATTTTCACTATCATCAACATCAACTAATTCAAATTCTTTCGAAATCGACAGGTCGATTAAGTTCGATTTAATTATTCTCTTTATTCTCTGGAATATATTATTCATATTCATTAAAAAAAGTTAAAACGAAAAAATAGAAAATTTATGACAAAATTTTGAAGTATAAGTCAAAATGGCAAAACAACAAAAATGATACACTTTTTTTAAAAAACAATTAGGTAGAATGTTTTTTAAAATATATTGAAAATGATTAGACAACTTGAGGCTAAAATGTTTGCAACAAAAAAAGTAAAAGAAATAATGATTCCAATCGAGAAATACCCAACTATTGACAAAGATGCCACAATGGTCGAAGCGATACTGAAATTGAACAAAGCAGTAAAAAATGCACCGCCCGACATTCCCCCATTTCGTGCTGTGCTTGTAGTTGACAAAGACGGCAAGGTAATTGGCAAGGTTGGGCATTTCGCCTTTTTGAAAGGGTTGGAGCCAAAGTATAAGAACCTTTTCGATATGGACAAACTTTCGAGAGTGAATTTGAGTTCTAGTTTTATCGAAACACTTTTCGAAAAATTTTCACTTTGGCACGAAATCCCTATGGATTTATGTTCAATCGCTTCAAACATTAAAGTCGAAGAAATTATGCAACCCATAGAAGAAAGTGTCGACGAAGAAGAAACTTTACCAATGGCTATCCACAAAATCATTATGTGGCAATGCTTATCGGTGCTTGTTAAGCGTGGCAACGAAGTTGTTGGTATTCTTAGAACCTCGGACTTAATAAACGAAATCGAGAATTGCATTCTGAAAGAATGTTTGAAGTCCAATAAAAATCAGGAAAATCTATGAATAAATTGTTAATCATCGACGATGAAAAAGTTTTCTTGGAAAGTATATCTTCTCAATTGAAATTGCGGGGTTTCGATGTTTTAACTCGAACGAGCGGAAAAGATGTCGAACAATTAATTAAAAAGGACGACTCAATCGATGTTGTACTTCTTGATTTAAAAATGCCCGATATGGACGGCGAAGAAGTTTTAAAAAGAATCAAAGAAACAAGACCCGAGGTTCAGGTTGTAATACTTACCGGATACGGAGATACGGAAAGTGCTGTACAACTTGCCAAAATGGACGCTTTCAGTTATCTTCAAAAACCTGTTGAACTCGACAAACTAATCGATGTACTTAACAAAGCAAAGTCGAAAGCAACTTTTCTAATCTCCGAAACTAAAGGGAAGAAAGGAAAGCCACCTAAAATAGTTCTTTTTCAATTACTCCTCTCAATTGGTTTAGGTCTTTTTATTGCTTCGTTGCCAACACCCGAAGGACTTGCGCCCCAAGGTCATCATTACCTTGCTTTCTTGACTTCCGTTATTATTCTTTGGATAACCGAGGCAATACCAATTGGAGTCACAGCACTTCTTGTTGGTGGTGGCTTGGTACTTTTCCAAATCCAAAAGCCCGACGCCGCTTGGAGCCCTTACGCAAGCCCTGCTGTAATGTTCGTAATGATGATCATTATGTTTGGTGTAATTATCAATGAAGTAGGCTTAACAAATAGAATTCTTTTTGGTATTTTAAAAATTGCTGGTAGAAACCTTATTCCATTTTCACTTTTCCTTTGTGTAGTATCTTCTGTGCTTTCTTCTGTTTTCCACGATGCAACAATTACAATTATTTTTCTTTTTTCAATGATTCCAATATTCACTAAGCTTAATATAACCCCCTACACAAGTAACAATTTTTCGAAATTTATGACTTTGCTAATACCTTTAAGTGCAAGTGCCGGCGGATTTGGAACTATTCTCGGTGGTGGAAGAAACCCAATAGCAGTCGACTTTTTGGAAAAGCATATGGGAATTCATATCGGTTTCTTTGAGTATTTAATTTATCAGTTGCCAATCGTCGTTTTTGTTTCACTAACGACCTGGATTGTGTGTTATTTAATTTTTCCACCCAAACTGAACGAACTCCCTACGGATATTCATTCAACAAAACTACCACCAATGAGTAAACGAGAAAAAGGCGTTGCAACCATTTTTGCGCTTGCATTTATCTTTTGGTCAATCGGCGATTTTACCCACCTCCACGTAAGTGTGGTCTCTGCATTCGCAATAATCGCTATCTGTGGTCTCGGCTATGTTAAATTTAAAACCATAATCGAAAAGTTTGCCTGGGACGCCTGGCTTGTTTTCGGTGCTGGAGTCTCTTTGGGCGTAGCTATGCTTGATACTGGCGCTGGCAAATGGCTCGCCGACCAGTTTGCACCCTTACTGCTCGGGCAAAGCAAGTTAGTCCAATATTTTGGAATTGGTATTTTTGGCTCTTTCCTTTCAAGCTTTATGTCTAATTCCGCTGCAACTGCACTTTGCTTGCCAATAATGTACCCAATGGCAAGCGAACTTGGCTTAAGCGTTAAGCATATTACACTTATACTTCCGGCAACCACTTCCTTTGTATGGTTCGTAATTGGCTGTCCCCCAACAATTATTGCCTACAGCACCGGATATTTTAGCCAGGTCGATTTCATTAAAGTTGCTATAATTTGGGCAATCGCTTGTATATTCGTTTATTCATTAGTAATTTTATTTTACTGGCCATTAATTGGTTTTTAATATGGAAGAGAAAAAAATTAAACTATTAGTTGTCGACGATGAGGTTCAATTTCTTGATTCAATTTCGAAAAGGCTAGAACTACGGGGATTCGAAGTTACCAAAGCGACTAACGGTACGGAAGCAATCGACTTAGCACGAAAAAAGAAATTCGACCTTGCACTCGTCGATTTGAAAATGCCAGGGCTCGATGGTAAACAAGTTTTAGAAATTCTAAAATCTGAACATAAGTATATTGAAGTAATAATCTTGACAGGTCACGGCTCGCTTGATTCTGCCGTCGAGTGTACCAAATTGGGAGCTTTCGACTACCTACCAAAGCCTTATGAACTTGAAGATTTAATAATAAAGCTTAAAGAAGCTTACAAAGCTCGGTTAGAGAAGAAATTCCGCGACGATAAAGAAAAAATGGATAAAATCTTTCAAATCGCTTTGGGCAATAGTCCCCTTGCTATTTTAGAAGAGCTGAAAAAACTCGATAATGAAGAAAAATAAACAACTGATGTCCGAAACAACAAAAACAAACATTCCCAATTTCGAAATTGACGAGGAAAAGTATAGAACGCTTTATCGACGGCAAATTTTTCGATTGCTACTTACTTATGTTCTTCCTCTTTTTCTATTAATTTTATTTTTCCAAATAGAATACAATAAAATCCACAAAGAAAGCACGATTTTACATCTCAAATCAACTGCCGAAACACAAGCACAAACACTCGACCTATTCCTTCGGGAACGAGTTGTTAATCTCTTAAATCTAATAGACGACCCTAAATTCGACGAACATATTTTGAAAAACAACATTAATGTATTTCTTGATAAATTGAAAAAGGATAGCGAAGCATTTATCGATTTGGGATATTTTGATTCATCTGGCATCCAGAACTTATATGCCGGTCCGTTCCCCAACCTTAGAAATATTAACTACTCAAATGAACAATGGTTCAAAACACTTATCTCAAACCCACAAAGATATGTAATCACAGATATCTATATGGGATTCCGAAACTTGCCACATTTCACAATTGCCGTTAAAAAGTCCTACAACGGAAGGATATCAATTCTTAGAGCAACTTTAGACCCAACTAAAATTTACAATTTTTTATTGTCTGCAACTATATTTCGTGATGTTTTAATCACACTTGTCAACAAAGAAGGTAAATTCCAATTAACGAATCCACGATTAGGTAACGTTTTAGAACGCTCCCCTTTTCTCCCACCACAAGAGCCAAAAGTTGGGTTTAGCGAGATTGTAATTAATCGCAAAACCTTCGAATTTGGATATTGTTGGCTAACCCAAACTGAATGGTGCGTAATAGCTTCGAGCGAAAAGCAGAATTTCTTCTTTGGTTCAAGTTTTCAACAAACAACCATAATCATCTCCTTTCTAACAATCCTTTTTCTTTTCATTGTCATACTTGTTCGTGCAAAAAAAATTGTCGAGTTCGAGAAAGAAAAAGAATTAGCAGAAATGGAGAAAAAACTCGCAAGACTTCAACTTGAACATGCTTCGAAGCTTGCTGCTGTTGGAGAACTCGCCGCTGGAATTGCACACGAAATCAACAATCCACTCGCAATAATCGCTAGCGAAGCTGGTTTGATTAAAGACTTGATAAATCCCGAATTCAAACAAAACATCTCTCTTTCCGACTTAACTCCACATCTGGACAACATTCAACAAAGCGCCTTTCGGGCTCGAGATATTACAAGGAAGTTGATGACCTTTGTTCGTCGCGACGATTTAAAACTCGACTCTTACGACGTAAACCAAATAATTAATGAACTTCTGGAAGGTTTCGTAGAACACGAGCTATTTGTTTCAAATATTATTTTGGAAAAGCGACTCCAACCAAATCTTCCAAAAGTTTGGATCGATGCAAATTCATTTCGCCAGGTAATACTTAATTTGCTCAATAATGCAAAGGATGCTATTAATGGACCCGGAAAAATCACAATTTCTACTTATCAAGACGGAGACCACGTTAAAATTTCTGTAAAAGATACTGGTTGCGGTATCTCGCAAGAGCAAATGGACAAGATTTTTTTACCATTTTACACAACCAAACCGGTTGGAAAGGGTACTGGCTTAGGCCTATCAGTCAGTTATAATATAATCAAAAGTTTTGGTGGCACTATTCAAGTCGAAAGTATTGTTGGTAAAGGTTCAAATTTCACAATAGTTTTACCCATTCAAAAATAATTACAATAAAATTTATTTTTATACTTCTCTAAAATTTCTTTTTGTTTAATTTTATGGAGGCTAAAATGGAAGGAAGAATGCCTTTAATAGGCGATCGATTTCCAGAAGTTCAAGTCCAAACTACTCACGGACCAATGAAATTACCAAACGACCTTGCTGGCAAATGGTTTATTCTTTTCAGCCATCCCGCAGACTTTACCCCTGTTTGCACAACTGAATTTGTCGCTTTTCAAAATCGTTACGAAGAATTTAAAAAACTTAATTGCGAATTGGTCGGGCTAAGCATCGATCAGGTTTTCTCGCATATCAAGTGGGTTGAATGGATTAAAGACAAACTCAACGTAGAAATTCAATTCCCAATTATCGCAGACTCAGGCGAGATAGCCCAAAGTCTTGGGTTAATTCATCCATCGAAAGGCAAAAACACAGTTCGCGCTGTTTTCTTTGTCGATCCAAACGGTATTATTCGCGCAATTGTTTATTATCCCCAAGAATTAGGCCGAAACTTCGACGAATTCCTTCGTATGCTGAAAGGTTTGCAGACTGCAGATGCCCAAAAAGTCGCTATCCCAGCCAATTGGCCTAATAACGAACTTATTGGCGACAAAGTGATTATTCCGCCACCAACCGACATAAAAGCGGCTGAATACAAAAAAGCAAAATATCAGAATTTCGATTGGTGGTTCCTTTATCGCGACATTAATGCAAAGGATGAGTAAATCCTGATTTGTTCTCAAAAGAATGGCTATCTTGAATTCCGAGATAGCCATTCTTTCAATTGTAGCATCGAAATTCTCAAAGACTTGATAGTTTAAAAAATAACTTTCCATCTGCCATCCAGCCATTTTTCCCAAACAACTCGTTTTTTTGGAATTAATTTATGAACTCTTCGGACTATCAACTTTTTACATTTTTCAAAAGAATTGATTTATTACAAAATTTATTTTCTTAAATTACAAATTGGTTTGTTTAACAAAAAGAAACGAAAAATGGCTGGTTCAAAAATCACAATGCAAGACGGGAAACTTGTAGTTCCCGATGAACCCATAATCCCTTTTATCGAAGGTGATGGCACCGGACCCGACATCTGGCGAGCTAGTGTTAGGGTTTTCGATGCAGCTGTCGAAAAAGCATACAAAGGCACAAGAAAAATCCACTGGCTGGAAGTATATGCTGGTGAAAAAGCTTTTAAACTAAAAGGCGAATGGTTGCCCCAAGAAACCCTCGATACTTTCAAAGAGTATATCGTTGGAATTAAAGGGCCACTAACAACTCCTGTTGGCGGTGGTATTCGCTCCCTGAATGTTGCTTTGCGCCAACTTTTGGATTTATATGTTTGCCTCCGTCCTGTACGATATTTCGAAGGCGTTCCTTCACCAGTCAAAAGACCCGAACTGACCAATATGGTAATTTTCCGCGAAAATTCCGAAGATATTTACGCCGGTATTGAATGGATGGCTGGTACACCAGAGGTAAAAAAAGTAATTAAGTTTTTGCAAGAGGAAATGGGCGTTACAAAGATTCGCTTCCCCGAAACCTCTTCGATTGGTGTTAAACCAGTTTCCGAAGAGGGTAGTAAAAGAATCGCTCGAGCAGCAATTGAATACGCTTTGAAACACAAGTTACCTTCGGTTACCTTCGTCCATAAGGGAAATATTATGAAATTTACCGAAGGAGCGTTCAAGAATTGGGGCTACGACGTCGCTGAGCAAGAATATGGAGACAAATGTTTCACCTGGCGTCAATACGACAAGATTAAAGAAGAAAAGGGCGAAGAAGAAGCAAATCGCATCCAAGCCGAAGAATTAGCCAAAGGAAAGCTTCTTGTAAAAGACTTTATTGCCGACGCTTTTTTGCAACAGATTTTAACTCGACCAAATGAATATTCTGTGATCTGTACTTTGAACTTAAATGGTGATTACATTTCTGATGCCCTTGCAGCTATTGTTGGCGGTATAGGTATTGCCCCAGGTGCAAACATAAACTTTATCACCGGGCACGCAATTTTCGAAGCTACCCACGGAACAGCTCCCCGCTATGCTAATCAGGATAAAGTCAATCCAGGCTCAGTTATTCTTTCGGGTGTAATGATGCTTGAATATATCGGCTGGAAAGAAGCTGCGGACCTAATTGTAAAAGGTTTGGAACGAACTATTAAACAAAAACGAGTTACCTACGACTTCCATCGTCTTATGGAAGGAGCCACCTTGCTTAAAACTTCCGAATTCGGAAGCGCCATAATCGAAAATATGGACGAACAATAAACTCAGTTGAATTGTCTATGGATTTCGCAACTAACCTTCCGGAGGATTTGAAACCTTCGGAAGGTTTTTCTAAATTCTAAACTCTTTGTTAAAAATTAAATTAACCGACAAACAAAGGTAACTCACTTTGGAAAGATCAAATTATGCCTTCTAACCAATTGGGGTAAGCCCATCATCCTACTAAATTCGTAAAATTTCCATTTTGGATGATGAGAATTCAAATCCTTTCGAAAGTTCAAAATGGGAATTGTTCTTATCCATTTTACTTAATCAATCTTGTAATGTCGTTGAAAACCACATAAATCATCAGAAGCACAATTAATGCTATACCAATGTTTTGAATTACGAGCTTGGCTTTCAAAGGTAGTTCGCGACGTAATAACCCTTCTATCAAAATTATCAAAAAATGACCGCCGTCGAGTGCTGGAATTGGAAGTATATTAATTATTGCAAGAGTTATAGAAAGCAAAGCAATAAAGTTTAAAAAATAAATTATCCCAAGATCGGCTTGTTGAGAAGCACTTTTAGCAATTGCTATTGGTCCGCCAAGTGATTCTCGGGCAGAGATGTTCCCTTTAAAGATTTGAAATACAGAGGAAACAAAAAGTTGAGATGCGCGCCAGGTTTCTTTCAACCCATTGGAAACAGCTTCGAAAACACCGTAATAAATAGTATCCTTCTGCCCGGCAAAATGAAATCCAGGATAAAAACCAAGCTTACCTTGACTTGTTGGAATTACTGTATCGCTCAATACCGCGTTGCCTCTTTTCCACCGAAGCAGAACAGGTTTGGATTTGTACTGGCTCAAAAGATATGTCAACTGGTCGAATGCAACGATTTGAACATCATTAATCGCAATAATTGTATCACCGGACTTTAATCCAAGTTTGCCAGCCGGTGACAATGTTTCGACATCTCGCACATATACAACAAACTTTTCGGGAGTTAGCCCAAGATTTGAAATTCCTTTTGTAATGGCTTTAACAACCTGATTCCCATCCAATTCGAGACTTATAGTATCGTTATTTCGAAGTATTGTCAATGTTTTCGTTGAACCAAACTTTTCCAGAGAAAGCCTGGTTAAAACTTCGTTCCAATCTGAAACAGGTTTAGAATTTATCGAAAGTATCATATCGCCCTGTTGTAAACCGATATTCTCTGCAAGAGAATTTTTTTGGACATAACCTATTCGAGTGGTCTTCCAAACAACTTTACCTTCGGTATAAGAAATGATAGCAAAAAGCAAAATTGCAAGAATAATATTCATAATCACGCCAGCAGAAATGACAAAAAGCTTGGTCAAAGTACCTTTACTTCGAAATTCATACTCCTTTGGAGGTGTTTCAAGGAACGATTTATCCAAACTTTCGTCAATCATTCCAGCAATCTTTACGTAGCCACCAATCGGGAGTAAACACACACGATAATCGCAAAATCCATTCAATTCAAATTTATCGGGTAACTTGCCAAATGTAAAGCCATTAACTTTATTATAGCCAAACAGACGAGGCCCCATTCCTATTGAAAAGATATCTACTCTTATTCCCGATAATCTCGCAGCAATGAAGTGACCAAATTCATGAAAAACAACAAGAATTCCTATAACAACTATAAAGTAAAACAGATTATTCAGAATTTCCATAACTCAATTCTTTTTATTGATAAATCTCTCGGTTAATTCGCGGGTAATTCTATCGGTTTCAAGGACATCCTCAAGCGAAGGTTCTTCGAGAATGTCTATGTTATTCAATGCAAAATCGATACAAGCTGGAATTTGAACAAAAGTAATACGCTTTTCCAAAAAAGCCTGCACCGCGGTTTCGTTTGCTGAATTCAGAATTGCTGGTGCAGTTCCACCAATTTCAAGTGCTTCGTAGGCATATTTCAAACACGGAAAAGTTTTGGTATCTGGCTTTGAAAAGCTAAGCTTCCCAATTTCTATCAAATCTATTCTTGGAAAATTGTAATAATTCCTTTTAGGATAGTTCAAAGCAAAAGAAATTGGTATTCTCATATCCTGGTAGCCAAGATGTGCTTTAATCGAGCCATCGACAAATTGCACCAGCGAATGTATAATGCTTTCGGGATGAACAACTACTTGAATTTGAGCAGGCGATAAATTAAAAAGCCAATGCGCTTCGATTACTTCAAAACCTTTATTCATTAAAGTTGCGGAATCAACTGATATCTTTCGACCCATATTCCATCGTGGATGTGCCAGAGCTTCTTCGACTCCAACATCTTGAAGCGCTTCGATGCTTGAACCAAAGAAAGGACCACCAGAAGCAGTCAAAATAATTTTTTCAACCGATGCAATATCTTCGCCAATTAAACATTGCAAGATTGCATTATGTTCGCTATCAATAGCAACTATACTGGCACCATTTTGGGCAGAAATTTCAGATACAAACTTTCCAGCAGAAACAAGAACTTCTTTGTTTGCAAGAGCAACATCAATGCCCTTTTCCAAAGCACAAATAGTGGGTAAAACTCCGGAAAAACCAACCAAAGCCGAAACTACCATATCGTTATTTTCATTTGAAGCAGCCTTGCATAAACCCTCTTCCCCCGTCAAAATCTCCCCAGAAAATGAATAATGCTTTCTAAACTCCTTATATTTTTCATAATCCTTGATTACAATACCTTTGGGATGAAACTTCAAGACTTGCTTTGCAAGAAGTTCAATATTTTTATTTGTTGTTAAATATTCTATTTCGAATCGATTTGAACTCTCCTCGACTACTTGCAGTGTCTGTGTTCCTATTGAGCCAGTTGAACCCAAAATAGTAATACGTTTAATTGAGTCCCTCTTCATAGACATATTCTAAGTACTGATTAGTAATATCTTTGCCCTGTTTTATCGACTCAAACCTAAACTGGTCTATCGCCAAAGTGTCGTCAACAACAAGTTTGATTCTTAGGAAATACTTTAACATCAACTTGGTAAGGCGAGAGATACCCCCTTCGGTTAAATATTCGGCAATGTGGGGATGAACATAAAGTCGAACTCGAAATTCCTTTGACTTGGATTTGAAATTTTTCAGCCAACGTTCAATTTTCGTCAGCACCTCGGCCTTTGTTGGAACTCGCCCTAAGCCTTTACACAACGGGCAAACTTCCGTTACTTTCTCTGCAATATTGAGGCTAATTCTTTGCCGGGTGATTTGCATCAAAGAAAGCTCAGTGAGAGGGAAAACAACCGCTTTCGCTCGGTCTTTCTTCATTGCTCTCCGCATAGCGTAATAAATTTTCTTTCGGTGTAATGGATCGTGCATATCAATAAAATCGACAATAATAATGCCTGCAAGATCGCGCAATCGGATTTGCCGTGCAATTTCATTCACTGCTTCCATATTCGTCTTGAATGCATTAATCTCCTGCGTTGCTTCGCTAACCAATTTACCAGAATTCACATCGATTATAAACATCGCCTCTGTTTGGTCTATAATTATACTTCCACCACTTGGTAAAGGAACTTTTCTCTGCTTTGTAAGTTCAATATCCTTCTCGATATTGTAATAATCGAATAAAGGTGTTTTGTTTTTGTAAAGTTCCACCCTTTCGATAAACTCCGGAGAGTAGTCTTCCAGATATTCAATTATTTCTTTGTAAAGTTTTTTTGAATCGACAACAACTTTGTCAACATCATTTCTGAACAAGTCTCGAATGATGCTTGTTGTCAATTCCATATCTTTGTACAAAAGCATAGGCTCTTTTGCATTTTCAGCCTTCTTTTGAATTTTTGTCCAGGTATCTTTTAACTTTTCCCAATCTGCCAGAAAATCATCTTCATTTCTACCTACTGCAGCTGTTCTAATAATACAACCATATTCTTTTTTCGTAACTTTTGCAGCAAGGTTTCTCAATCGACGGCGTTCCTGCGGAGAGCTGATTTTCCGGGATATACCAATAATATTAAAATCGGGGACAAGCACCAAGTAGCGCCCGGGTATCGAAATCCGTGTGGTTACTTTCACACCCTTGTTCGCAAAAGCTTCGCGAACCACTTGCACAGGAAGTAATTGATTTTCTTTTATGTCTAATTTAAAATTCAATTGAATGGTTTTTTCTTTAATCTTATCGACTTTCTTATTGTTTCGCTTTGTACTCTTGCTTTTGTTCTTTAACCCTCCATTACCACTTCCATTACCATTCTGAAAGTTTTCAATAAGACTATCGATTTCGGCAATAACACTATTTTCATCAATTTTAGTTCCATCTTCAATATTTTCTCGCTCAGGCTCTTCGTCCCAAAGAATTTGTCTGAATCTTTCGTCGACGTCGGAAAAATGAAGAAAGGCATTCTGTTTGAGCCCAATATCGACAAAAGCAGCATTTAAACTTGGTAGTATTCTTGTTATCCTACCAAGGTAAATGTTACCAACGAATTTCTCTTTGTCTGGTGTCTCGACGAAATACTCCGCAAGTTTACCATCTTCGGTTATTGCTATCCTGGTCTCATTTATCGCCGAGCTAATTAAAATTACTTTCTTCATTCCTTAAACCTAATACCCTAAATCAAAAAAACCTTTACTTTTGGATAGACGATTTTAGATAAAATAAATTTGGATAAACAAAATGTTAATTTTAACTTTTACAAATTTTATAGGATATTTGTTATCTATTTATTTTTTTAACGGTTACAAACTTAATTCTAATCAATTATTTCTAACAATAGACATAGAAATAAAGGCTTCAACTACTAGCAAAAGAACAAAAATTTCCGATCTTTGGAATAACAGGTTAATTCCAAATCCAAAATTTCCTAAAAATTTCAAAAAGAATTTTTATCTAAATTGGGCAGTATAATATCGACAGGTTATCTTTAGGGTTGGTCTTCAAAGGGTCGGTATAAAACATTTCAAACAAGTTCCACTTTGCCGAAAGCCCATTCTTTGTCAAACAATCCTGAACTTTTGAGTTTAGATAATCAAAATCGTTGATATTACCTAATACAACGCAACGAAGAACATTGAACGAAGGAATTGTGCCTTTCTGAATTCTACCACTAACCTCAATATAATCAGGCAAAACCACAGGAATGCAAACATCGAAAGAAAGTTTATCCTTCGACATCTTGTTATATATAGCAATTGGATTACCCAAAAATTCCAGATTCTTTGCTTTCAAAAATTCTAAAAGCTCGACATAAACATCATTAAACTTTTTTAGAAATTCCTTTCGATTTTTGAAGGTAGAGTCGGAAATGTATACGATGTCAATTTTGGGGAAGGTATCCCGGAAAAAAACAAATTTTTCGGACTCGGCCCTTTCGGAAATCGATTTGATTTTCGACAAGCCTTTGGAGAAATCTTTCCCTATTGCCTCGTCCATAAAAAACCGAAACCATTTAGCAAGGAATTTTAGGTCCCCCTCTATACTCCAAACAAGGGAAATTTTATCGGCAAAATTAAAAAAACGAAACTCGCTCGACGAAGACATTCCCTTTCCAAAAAGAAAATTGAGCCTAACAAACTCAAATGGCTTGTCTTCAATTATCTTGACTTCTCCGGCGCCAATATTTCGATTATTACTCGACCAGCGAAAAGAAGCATTTTTGCCAAATAACGGACCCTCGTAGATTCTAACCTGTGTTGTATCAAATTCCCACCAGGGATCCCAATATTTCCAATTCCTCAAATCATTGATTAGATAAAACACCAGCGGTGAAGAAGTTTTGAGCTCTATTTTCCTTTCAACTCTATAATGGGAAGGCAAAAAAATTGTTACAACAAGAAAAATTAAAATAAAAAAAACAATAAATATTAATAATCCTTTAAATATTTTCATTTAAAACCTTTTTATTGAAAAGCAATTATTCCATTTTTGACTTCGATAATCTCGCCAGTGGTTCTTTCCTTGGCTCTAAAATAAAAAGAACCACGAACAGAGGTTCCAACAAGTTGGGCGATTTCCACCCAGCCAGAATCGGAAATGAAAGTCTTTTTGATGCTCCCCTCCCCAACATCGAATGTTCCAACAGCATAATCACCCTCAATAACACCTTCTCTATCGGCGAATTGAAATAGCCCTTGCTTTTCTTTAAAATCTTTAAAGAAAATAAAAACTCCAAGCATATATCTTTGATTATCAATCTTAGCAGAAGTTCCAAGATTCAAAACCAAAGCATTCGACAGTGTTGCATTAGTTACAACACCCGCGCCAGCATATTTAACAACAACCGCACCAGTTACTTCGGCAAGGATATTTGCCAACGTTGTGTTGCCCGAAGGAGTTTCCTCGTTGCACGATTCTAATATTCCAATAGATAGTATTAGCAAGTAAATCATCAATCTTTTCAATGCTAATCACCTCCATTAAAAAGGTAAAATTAAAAAAAACTAATAAAAAAATCAAGTAAAAATAGAATCTAAACCAATTTGAAAAATTTGTTTCGTAATTTCGAAAGTCAATTATCTGCTTATGGAAAAAATATTATTCATTGGAATCACAGGAAATTTTGGGACGGGAAAATCAACCGTCTGCAAAATCATCGAAGAATACGGTTACCCTGTAATTTATTCAGATACTCTTGCCAAGGAATTGATGGCAAAGAATGATGAACTTAAAAAAAAGATTATCGAAAATTTTGGTGAAGAAGCATACCACGAAGACGGTAGTTTAAACCGCAAGTGGCTTGCCGAAAGAGTCTTCTCAAACTCTCCCGAATCGGAATCAACCCTTGCCCGTCTGAATGCAATTGTCCATCCATTTGTTCTGGACGAGACGGAAAAAATCATAACAAGACTAATCGAAGAAGGAAATAGGCTGATTTTTTTTGAAAGCGCTTTGATTTTCGAAGCAAATATCCAAAACCTTTTCGATTATATTATTCTGGTCGACTCAAAAAAAGAAAAAATTTATGAGCGTTTGGAAAAACTTGGAAAATTTTCCAAAATAGAAATAGATTCACGACTTCAAAAACAAATACCAGCAAGAGAAAAATATAACTCCGCAGATTTCATTATACAGAACAATGGCACTTTGGAGGAACTTAAAAAAAATGTTGAATTTATCCTTGATATTTTAAGGGAATTAGCAAGCAACGGGAGGTAAGATAATTTTTTTGATAATCCTTTATGTGATTAACTTTATGCTTATTATTTTTACAATAATGATTAAAATTATCTTTTATTTTCGTTTTAGTATGATTGGGTATCGATTTTTGTGTAGCTGGCTCATTGTTTCGAGTCTTCTTTTTCCACAATATACTTTTTCGCAAACAGCTAACTTAATTGGAAAAGTATATGACAAGGAAACCCAAAAGCCAATTTCGGGCGTTCAGATAACAATATTGAACACGAATCGAGGAACATATTCCTCCTCTTCGGGTTTTTTTCGCTTGACCAACGTTCCTGCTGGAAGCAAAATCCTATTCCGTTCCATTGGGTTCGATTCTTATGCTTACACATTCGATGGAAAATCAATCGATACTTTAAAGATCTATTTAAATCCTCTACCTGTGCAGATTGGAGAAGTTGAATCAATTGGAGCTATTGAAGTCGATGAAATTATCAGAAGAGCTGTCGAAAAGAAAAAAGAGAATCTTGAAAAATTGAAAACACTTCAAGCAAAAGTGTATTCAAAGATTTTGGTTACCCTTGGTGGTGGAATTCTCGATTCCCCTGAAAGAAATACTCTTCGTGTTCAAATTGAAAAAAAATCCGATGAAGAAAAAAAGCAAGATAGCCTTCTGAAAGAATTTTACAAAAATGTCATTGCCGAAACCTTTTCCAATGTTTACATCGATTACACAAAGAATATAAAATATTCCGAAATTACTGAACGACGTCAGACTGCAAATTTTCCGAAAGAAGCAAACATCCTTGTGTTCAACGAATTTCTAAGCTTCTACGACGAAAAAGTAAAAGTCGTTGCAACAGAGTTCGTCACCCCTCTTGCCAGCAATTGTTTCGATTATTATAATTATGAATTATTGGGCCGAGAAACCTTTGGCGATCTCTATGTTTACAGAATTCGTGTGATACCCAAAACTAATATTTATCCTGTTTTCGATGGGGTGATTAAAATTCTTGAAAAAACATATAATCTTTTAGAATTAGAATTAACCCCAAGCAAATTTTCATTTATTGATATACTCGACAGCCTAAAGTATTTACAAAAGTTTACTGCTTTGAGCGAAAATATCTGGCAACCATCCTTTTTAGAAATTACTGGAAATATGAAAGTTGACATCATAAAAGGCTTTCTGGATTTGGCATTGAAGTTCCGTGCCGTAAGTATAGTAACTGATGCAATAATCAATCAACCTTTGCCCGATAGTATTGTAGCTAAATCCGAAAAACAAAAAATATCCGTCCACTTAAAAGCGGACTCTACAACCGAGGAGTTTTGGTCACAGAATACATTGGCAGAAACTTCCGACTATGAAAAATTAATTTACCAAAAAGTTGATTCCATTTCCAAAAGTGTCGATACATTACGAAAGAAAACAGAAAACAAACCAAACTGGGGAGTTAATCCGGTCTTTGACCGTATTGGAACAGGTTTTAACAGAGTAACTGGCTTTAGTCTTGGAATTTCACCTTTTATGGAATATAAATCATTTAGCTTTGCATTTTTCCCTTCATACTCCTTCGGTCAGAAACAACTCTATAGTTCATTTGATTTTAAATATTCATTGAATTCTCAGTCGAATATTTTGTTTTCTATTTTTTCTGATGTTACCCCTTCGACATTGGATAATAAAATGCCTTTCTTTTTGAACAGCCTTTTTGCCTACCTTTTTCATTGGGATTATTACGACTACTATCACCGAAAAGGTTTTCGTTTAGAATACCAATTAAGCGAAAACAAAATTCTTGATTTCTTTGATTTTAAAGTAGGTTATGAACATTCCAAACATTCATCGTTAAAACAAATTTCATCTGGCAGTTTGTTTTCGGATTCTCCCTGGCGGGAAAATCCAAAAATCACCGAAGGAGTGTTTGATATTCTCGAAATGTATCTGAGCTTTGGCAATTTACAAAGTGGCTTAATTCCTTCGGTAGTCACGGAAAAAGTTGGCTACAGATTTTCCTTACGCGTAAACACTGGATTCCAAAATAACAAACTAAATTTCGGTGTATTCGTGCCTTCTCTTCTAATTAAAATTCCAACGGTTTACACAGGTTACGAGCCGATGACATTAAGTATCCTTTTCGAAGGAGGTTATGCAACTGAGGAAACGCCCATACAGTATTGTTTTCGAATGCCAAACTTCTATGGTTTGGGGAATTTCTACACTGCACCAACGGGTGTCTTCGGTGGAAACCAGTTCTATGCAGTACATTTCCAATATAACTTTTCGGATTTATTTTGGCGGGCAATTGGTTTGCCATTATGGAATAATCGAGGAGCCGAGATTCTGTTTTCGGGCTCCTTTGGTAATTTTATAAATCAAAATTCTTTACCTTATAAATCGACAGAAAAAATTTATACCGAATTTGGCTTTGGTTTCGGGCGCATTCCCCTTTTTATTACAAATTTAGCTTATTGGAGAATTGAATTTCGCTACAATACAAGTAAGCACTTTCCAAACCGTTGGGGTTATTCAATAAACCTTTCAACTCCTTTTTAAACTAAATATTGATAAAGCGTAAACTAAAAGCCATTACGTTCACTAAGGTATTTCTCCTGTTCGGAAATTGGCAAGCAAGCTAAAAGTTTCGACCGAACAACGGAAGGTATTTCACCAAGCTGAATAGCAAGCGTTCCTTCCAAGATCATTTGCATAAGTTCAACTTCTTCGAGGTGAAGAACACGAAGCTTATCGCCAATTGGCAACCAAAGAAGGTTTGCAAGAATAATTCCCCACATTGTAGCGATGAAGGCTGTAGCAATATGCTGGATCAAAACTGTTGGGTCGCTGCCAGCTGCAGCAAGAGTGGCAATCAATCCCATCACTGTCCCAATAATTCCCATAGTCGGGCTATAACCTCCAAGCTTTTGAAAAAGCATAATATTAATATTGTGACGTTCGGTCATAAAACTAACTTCCGTTTCAGCCATTTTTTGAAGCGTCTGTGGGTCGGTTCCATCGATTAAAAGAAGAAAAAGACGACGCATATACGGATGTTTAACTTCTTCCAAACGCTTTTCCAAAGCAAGTATACCCTCTTTTCGGGTATATACAGAAAATTCTACAATCTGTTCAATGATTTCTATCTTGTTGTATGATTTTGGATAAAGAGCAATCCAGATTAGTTTTGGAAGCCGAGCCATAACCTCAACCGAGGTGCCAGCAAGACCAGCAGCAAGAGTTCCCCCCACAACTATCAGAAGTGCGGGACCAAGAAAGATGCTTTCCAAAGATCCGCTTTCCCATACGAAAGCCCCGAAAACCGCTATAAAACCAATTAGCAGGGCAATGCCACTCGAAAATCGCATCGTATTTTATCTTAAAAAGTCAAAAAGTGTAGCTTGGGTTAGTCTCGCTCCAACTTGCAATGCAAATTGCAAAGTTGACTGGTCTTTTGTCAGCTTAATAGCAGTAGATGCATAATCAGCATCCGCTACCTTCGAACGATAACCTTCGAAAACAGTTATCAAGGAGTTTGTTTGGTCCTTTTGTACTTCCAAACGATTTATTAAAGCCCCATTTCGGGAATTTGCACGATTTAGTTTATCAAACATTTTACCAATTTCTTTCTGATAAATATTTAATTTACTTAAATCATCTGTGTTGAACAAGTCCGTTTCCGAACGTAATACTCCATTTTTATTGTATACCAACAAGTTATAAAGGTCGACAATTTTGTTTAAATCAGAAAGCAGTGTATCGCTGAATAACTCGTCGGCAGTTGTGTTCAAAGCCTCGCTGGTAAATTTCCCCGTGTTAATTACAATTTTTTTCGTATTCCCTTTAAAGATAATTTTCAGACCCGAAGGATTATCGCTTGTAGGAATTTCTTCAATTATTTCGAATGGAAGATTATTATTTGAACCAGGCGGCTGCGGAATCGAATCAGCTGTTAATAAGTTTCCTGAAAAGATAAATTGACCATCGAAATCGCTATTGAGATTGTTAATAATGTCATCAAGAATTCCACGAATTTGCTTACCTAAAGTTGAAACATCCTGAGCTGCTCCAATTTGCGTAGCTGAAATTGCTATTTCTCTAATCTTCTGAACATTGTTCGCTATTGTTTCTAAGGTTTCGCTCGTATGTTGAACGAAATTTATTGCATATTCAATATTCTTTTTATACTGCCGATGAAGATTAATTTGATGCTCAAACCTTTTTTTTTGAACGAGCAAATCGGGAGTTTCGGAAATATCCACAATTTGCTTACCAGTTGAAAGGCGAAGTTCGTTCAAATATTTTCGGCTTTGAATCTCCTCGAGATTAGAAAGATAAGGCATATATTTCGAAAATTGGGTCACTCTCATTGTCTTACCGTCCTAAATTTACAAGGGTAGTCAGAAGGTCATTCGTTGCCGAGACTACTCTGCTTGCAGCTTCAAATGCCTTCTGGTATTTGACAAGATTTATTGCTTCCTCGTCAAGATTTACTCCTATTAACGATTCTCTTTGGTTCAAAAGCTGGTCGTTTGCAGTCTTTGAAATAGTATACAACGAAGAGATTTGGGCACCGATATCGCCAATATTGCCTACAAGATTCGTAATATACTCGTCAGGAGTTTGATTTGAAAGAAATGAAGAATCAGTGGCGAGAGCGGAAATTTGCTTCGCTATCGAAGAATCCCCAACTTCCCCTGGATAACCCGCAATAGGAAGTTTTCGAGGGTCAGCAATTAGTTCGCTGTTCACATCCGTCGTTAGAATTGAAAGCGAACCAGTATAAGTGAAAAACTGCCTACCCGGAGGTGGAGCAGTTGTATCGTCTAAACCATAACCATTCTGGGTGAAAGAATTTATCTCATTAACAAAAGTTGTAAAAAAATCCTCCAAAGATTTTGCCACTGAAAATTTTCCCGAGCTGTCTTTGTCATCCAAGGTAATATTGTAGTGCGACATTAAACTATGAAGTTTTCCGTTCTGCAGGTTGATAGTTGCAAGCTCTCTACCGCTCGAGTCGATCTTCAAAATCGAAACACTCCTTTCTCCCGTGACTCCATCAATCGTTTCTTTAGGTTTTAATTGATTATAACTGTTGCCAGTAACTAAATTTATTCCATTCGAAAAGATATTTACTGTTCCAAAATCTCCTTGAGTAACATTAACATCGATTAATTTGCTAAGTTCTTCGATTTTTGTTGCTCTTTGATCAACTAAACTTTGATTTTCACCTTCCATTTTGCTATTTACAGAAGCAATTTTATAGTTCAAATCGGCTATTTCTTTTATCAATTTATTTGCTTGTTTTACTGTATCGTTAATATCGGTAAGAACTTGCTGTCGTGTTTCATTCAACTGATTTGCAATTTCCTTGAAGCGACCTACAAAAGTTTGAGCAATTGTGATAGTTCTTTGACGCAAAGAAACATCTGTTGGCTTATAAGTTAAATCCTCGAATGAGTTAAAAAAATCGCTTATGATGGAATTTAAGGAATTTTCGCCTGGCTCCCCCAATATAACAGCAATTCGTCGAATTATTGTGTCATCGGTTTCCAGAGTGCTTAAGTTGGACAGGCTTCGTCGAATTTGCCTGTCAAAAAATTCCTCCCTGAAAGTACGCAATTTGCTCACCAATACGCCATTCCCGATAAAACCATTTCGGGAGGGCAAAGGTTCTCCTTCGGTAAAACTCGGAACACGGCGGGAATAGCCCGGAGTATTAACATTGGCTATGTTTTCGCTTGTAGCGTCCAAACCCAATCTTTGAGCAATCAAAGCACGCTTGGCTATTTCGAGCGAAGGCGAAACTCCCATATTCCCTACTCCTACGAATGGTTATTTTCTAGTAGGCGATTTATCTCTTCTACCTGGGCAATTAACTCGTGAGTCGAAACAATTCTCATACTTTTCAGCATTGTAAGATAAGTTTTGCACTGCTCAAGCGATGCCTTTGCTATGGCAATGTTTTTCTTTCTTTCCAGCCAA
>Ga0197142_1000176_pt1 | contig 57390 bp, 44 predicted proteins | sample GBS60_MetaG_FD_148614 | JGI IMG/M metagenome (GOLD analysis project Ga0197142, IMG submission 148614) | Sediment microbial communities from Great Boiling Springs, Gerlach, Nevada, United States - GBS 60_MetaG | ecosystem: Environmental > Aquatic > Thermal springs > Hot (42-90C) > Sediment... | reverse complement strand
ACCGTTCATGGAACTATTATATCACAAGTGTTAGTTTTTCTGCATTATATCTAACAATCCAAACAAGGATGCCCGCCTTTCATCCCACCCTTAAAAGGGTGGGCTTTCCCGGCAGAAGATCGTAAAACAACATTAGACATAAAACGTAATTATGTGATACTTGTTAGAATTTATGCTTGATGGAAAAAAGCGAACTTGGTCTGAAATTCATCTTGATCGCCTCGCTTCTAATTTCCATTCTGTCAAAAACAGACTCGGATCAAACATAAAGTATATGGCTGTTGTAAAAGCGAATGCTTACGGTCATGGCGCCGTTGAATGTGCACGAAAACTCGAACAAGTCGGAGTTGACTGGTTTGCCGTAGCCTTACCGGAAGAAGGGCTGGAGCTTAGAAAAAATCGCATAAAAAAGCCGATTCTGTGTCTCGGCAGTCTCCAAAAAGGTCAAGAAGAAATGTTTTTGGAAAACGAGCTAACACCTGTGATATTCGATTTGCAAACGGCTTCGACCCTCAATGAAATCGCTTCAAAAAGGGATAGCCTAATAAAAGTGCACGTCAAGATTGATACGGGCATGAACAGAGTCGGCGTTAGGTTTGATAAAGCAAAAGAGTTCATAGAAGGTTTGAAAAAACTCAATAACTTGCAGATTGAAGGCTTGATGACCCATTTTGCGGCAGCCGATTCCGATAGGGAATTTACATTGCTCCAAATCAAACGCTTCGGTGAAGCGATTCGGCTTTTTCGCCAAGAAGGTTTCAATCCGGTTTATTTTGATCTCGCAAATTCACCAGGCGCTTTGGGTTACGACGCATCTCTACTTGGAAATATGGTTCGTCTAGGCGGCGTTCTTTACGGCCTCTGGACGGATGTCCTACCAAAAGATATCGAAGTTCCAGAATTAAAACAAGTCATGACATTGCACACCGAAATACGCCTTATCAAAACCGTGCCAAAAGGTGAAACAATCGGCTACGGACGCACTTTCAAAACAGAGCGTGACTCCGTGATAGCCTTGCTTCCAATAGGTTACAACGACGGTTATCGTCGTAGCCTTTCAAATAAAGCAAAGGTCATAGTTAAAAACTCTTACGCAAATGTGGTAGGCAGAATCTCAATGGACTGGACCCTGATTGACGTTACCGGTATACCTGACGTAAAAGTCGGCGACAAAGTCACACTTATCGGCGAAAGCAACGGATTGAAAATAACCGCAGAAGAACTAGCAACTATATGCGACACAATCTCTTACGAGATAACCTGCGGTATAAGTCCCAGAGTTCCAAAGGTATTCATAGAATGAACAGAAATAAATATCAATTTTTCTATCCTTCAGACTAAAGTCACTTTTTGCAAAACGTTATCAAACACAAATCTAGCTCGATATTCTTATGTTAGAGCTCTGAAGCGTTCTTGATTCATAAAACTAACGATGATTTTACGATGATCGAAATCCGCAAAAAAAACTTAGGTGTAGGACAAAATGCTGGAAGCCAAAAAAAACCGCTTATTTGAAAAGATTTTTGCTGTTTATAACAGAAATCTCCTGAAAAGACGCTTCAATTCAATGAAAGTTTGCGGCCGAAAATTCTTGCAGACAAACGAGAAACTACCTTTGCTTGCCTACGCAAATCATTCAAGCTGGTGGGATGGCTTGGTAGTTTTCGAGCTCTCACTACACACCGAGTTTGATTGGTTCGTGATGATGGAAGAAAAACAACTGAAAAAACTTTTTCCTTTTCGCTGGCTCGGAGCGTTTTCGGTTGTTAGAGAAAAACCACGTGAAGCTATCAAAAGCATAAACTATGCAGCCAAGATAATGATTGAAAACCCGAAAAGTGCCGTTCTGATTTTTCCCCAAGGCGAAATTTTACCTAACGATAAAAGACCGATTTTCTTTTACAACGGAATTTCACGAATAATAGAAAAAGTCGGAAAAGTCTTCAGCGTTCCAATTGCTATACGTTACGAATTTTTAGGAAATTTCAAGCCCGAAATTTTTGTCAAAATCGATCCCCCGCAGAAAATTGAAGTAAAAGACGATTTCTCTGCTAAAGCACTCACAAAATCTTTTGAGAACAAAATGACAAAACTACTCGATAGCCTAAAATCCGATATCCTGTCGAATAACTTAGCCGTTTATGAAGACGTTTTGTAAGGTAATCGTACCTGCTTTGAATAAAGCGGCAATATCCTCAAAAACCCATCAGTTGCCCATTAAATAACATGCAAAGTTTTCTCCTAATCCTACTCGTTATCAGACGCACAAGTAATTATTCTACAGGGAATAAGGCGAACAGTTCTTTTTAACAAGGTTTTCACAGTGGCTTTCCTATGCTTTCAAAATCTGTCTTGCTATGACTAATCTTTGTATTTCGCTTGTGCCTTCACCGATCGTGCAAAGTTTCGCATCACGCCAGTATTTTTCTACCGGATAATCTTTTGTGTAGCCGTAGCCACCATGGATTTGTATCGCCTCTTCTGCAACCTTAACGGCGATTTCCGATGCAAAAAGCTTTGCCATTGAAGATTGTTTGGTAACCTTCTTGCCCGCATCTTTCATTGCTGCTGCCTGCAGTGTCAAAAGCCTTGCCGCTTCGATCTGAGTAGCCATATCGGCAAGCTTGAACTGGATTGCCTGAAACTCGGCTATCGGTCTCCCAAACTGAACTCTCTCTTTTGCATATTTTAAGGCTGCCTCGTATGCTCCTTGTGCAATTCCTACAGCTAAAGCTGCAATCGATATCCTACCGCCATCGAGAATCTGCATCGCTTGCAAAAAGCCTTCGCCTTCATTACCAAGCAAATTCTCTTCGGGAACATAACAATCCTCGAAAACAACAGATGCAGTCTCCGAAGCGCGCATACCAAGCTTATTTTCTTTTTTCTCCGCCCTAAAACCTTTCATTGTTTTATCGAAAATAAAAGCCGATATGCCCTTATTTCCCTTCTCCTTGTCTGTAACCGCAACGGCAACAAGAGTGTGACAAGAAATGGCATGTGTTATGAAATTTTTCGAGCCGTTGACTATCCAACCTCCGTTCGAGCGAATTGCAGTAGTTTTTGTTCCGGAAGCATCTGAACCCGCTTGTGGTTCTGTTAATCCCCAAGCCCCAAAGTGCTCGCCTCTAACCAAAGGCACCAGATATTTTTGCTTCTGCTTTTCATTACCGAACATGAAAATATGGTTCGAGCAAAGTGAATTGTGTGCCGCTACGGAAAGCCCTATCGAACCATCAACCCTACCTAGTTCTTCAATGATCGTTGCATATTCAACATATCCCATCCCTGCTCCGCCATATTTTTCGGGAAAAATGATCCCCATCAATCCAAGCTCGGCAAGTTTAGGCAATAACTCAACGGGGAAATGCTGACTTTCATCCCACTGGCTAACATGCGGACGAATTTCACTTTCCGCAAACTCTCTAATGCTGTACTTTATCTGCAACTGCTCCTCGTTTAACTCAAAAATCATAAGCACTAAAAATGTAAAAGTTTTGTAATTCCTATAATCAGATTACCCAAAATGACAAAAAAACGGAAATCACCTAAATTAACTTGCATACATCAGAAGTTACATGAGCATCTCGTCCTGCCTACTGAACAAATCGTTCGGCTATCTTCCAACAATCTTACTTCTGTAACCCTAAACCCTGCTCGAGAAAAAGATCTCTGGCAAAAGTTATCAGACGCAAATTGTAAGTCCAAAACTGTAAACAAGACACAGAAGGAAAACAAACATTGTTATCAGACGCGCATCTAACCGACCTAAAGTCTAAAAATCCAACAAATTTCTTACCTTCTGCAAAGGCTGTTTCAAGCGGAGTTTTTCTTACCTGAAAGAATCATCTCTCTTCCGACGTAGTAAAGGAAGAGAGCCAGTATCCAGAAAGGAATCAGAGCAAGCCAGTCGGCGTTAGGTCCTTCAAAGAAAGGATTATTTTCCTGCGCCCATTTGAGTGTGCTTTCCTGAACATTTTTGAGCGTTTCCACAACTGCAAACAAAGCTATTAAAATTCCCGCAATTGCTCCACCTGCGATATAACCCGAAGCTAACAGCACACCATTGGATTTATCGGTTTCAGCCATTATTTGTTCAGAAGTCAGATTTTTCTTTGCGAGCTTTTTCTTGAGATAAAAGTCAACGGCCCATCGGACTATGCCGCCAACAAAAACAGGAGCAGAAGTTGAAAGCGGTAGATAAAGTCCAACTGCAAAAGCTAGCGCTCCAATACCGGAGAGTTCTAAAACTATAGCAATCATTGCGCCTATTATCACCAATCCCCAAGGAAGCTCCTGACTCAAAATTCCTTTGATTATGTAACTCATCAGCGTCGCTTTCGGAGCATCATACCTTTCAAGCTTATTGCCTTCTTCATCCTCTTTAAGCACACCGTTAATGCCAGGATCAACAAAATACACCGGGTGCCCACTCATATCAACCAAATACTTTCCTGTTTGTCCGAGAGAAGGATCAGTATTGTGCCAAACTCTATAAGTTGCCGTATCCGCAAGGGCATATTTACCACCGACTTTCTCACTTCTAAACTTCCCACCTTCTCTCGCTAATTTATCCTCGGTCACAACTAATTGAGCTTCCACCGAGTTTGGATCAAGCTTTTTGTAATAAGTCCGAGAGTCATTCAAAAATATCAAAAGACTTCCCAAAATCAACGCCGAAGATAGTGCACCGATGAAAATTGCAATTTGTTGTCTCCAAGGAGTTCCACCAACCCAAAAACCTGTCTTTAAGTCCTGCGACGTCGTTCCACCGTTAGATGCCGCTATGCAAACAATTCCACCTATTGACAAAGCAGTAATGAAATAAGGATCAGGCCGAGTCCATCCTAAGGCAAGAAAAATTAAGCAGGTTATCAAAAGCGTTGCAACCGTCATTCCCGAAATCGGATTTGAAGATGAACCTATTTCACCTGTTAACCTCGACGAAACTGTAACAAATAAGAATCCCAATGCTACTATCAAAAGCGCTCCAAGAAGTGAAACTATCGGGTCTGCAAATACATAAAGCCCTAATTGTGGTGAAAGCATTATTGCGGCAATCAAAGCAATGATTCCGGCAACAACCCATTTCATCGGAATATCACGGTCTGTGCGAGGCAGCGTCGAGTTTTCTTGTCTTGAGCTTGTGCGCAAATCCGATAGTCCTGCCCGAATCCCATGCCAGACTATCGGCGCACTGCGAACAAGAGAGATTATGCCAGCCATTGCAACAGCACCCGCTCCAATGTAGAGAATATAAGCACTGCGAATTTGAGAAGCTGACATTTCTGCAACCGTTTTGCTAAGTTCGGGAGCTATAGGACGTGCAGCGCTTTCGCCGAAGAATTTTATCAGTGGAATGAGAACTAAATAAGAAAGCACGCCACCACCAATCATCAATCCGGCAACACGCGGACCGATTATGTAGCCAACTCCAAGAAGTGTCGGATCGTTATCGATTTCGAACTTCCCGCCTTTCAAGATATTATTCAAATCCTTTTCAGGTGTCTGCTTCCAAAGATTGAAAACTTTCATTAAGGTATTAAAAGCGATACCGATCAAAAACCCTATTGTGATGATTTTTCCACCTTGCAATGCCGATCCTGTAGAATTGCTTGTCTCAGAAGAAAATTTCCTTGATTCTTCCGAAGCACCCGCCTTAAGAACCTCGGCGCAAGCCGTGCCCTCAGGATACTTCAAGTAACCATGCTGGTCTCTTATCAAAGCGCGCCTTAGCGGTATCATCATCAAAATCCCTAAAAGCCCACCCAAAACAGCAACCAAAGTAGCACGCCAAATTTCCAGATCAAATCCTAAAATCATGATTGCAGGCATCGTAACACCAACACCGAAAGCAATTGATTCTCCTGCACTTCCAGCCGTCTGCATTATATTTGTCTCTAGAATTGTCGCATCGCGAAATCCAATTCGGGAAAGTAGTTTGAAAAGGGTTATAGCTATAACGGCAACCGGTATCGAAGCTGATACGGTCATGCCTACCTTCAAAACCAGATAAAGCGACGAAGCACCAAAAATTATCCCAAGCAAAGTTCCGACAAAAAGCGGAAAAAGCGTAAGCTCACGCATCGAAACCTCTGCCGGAATATAAGGCCTGAAATTTTCCAAAAACGGGTTCTTTTGCATTTTGCATTCCTCCTTGATTTGCCTGCAAAACCTCGAGCAAGCTAAGTTAACTCTGTAATTTTACGAGGCTTTTATCCGATCTGAAAACCTCACTACATGATTTGTTGCTTTTGCTTAAAGCTCGTCTAAACGGTTATAGGATTGAAAGGTTTAGATTGAAAGGTTTTAGATTGAAGGTAGATAAATCGGTTTTTTTAGATTGTCCAGACATTCAGCCTATGGTCATCAAAAGATTTGTAAGTTCCGTTGCCACTTCTTCCACCTTCGTCATATTTTCCTTTATTACCTCTAGGTCATCAGATGAGACTGCTTCTTCTGCTTCAGTCAGTATTTCGTTCATCGTTCTGACCTTTTCTGCAGGAATGCCTTTACCGAACTCACTCAGCGTGCGACGCGTGTTTTTTATTAGAGAGTCAAGACGATTCCTTTGCAAAATGACCTCTTTTGTTTTGCGGTCTTTTTCAGCAGCCGCTTCTGCTTCCATTATGAGTCGCTCAACTTCATCAGGTGACAAACCAGAAGAAGGTGTGATTTGCATTGCCTGCTCTAAACCAGTGAATTTGTCTCTGGCAGAAACATTCAAAATCCCGTTTGCATCGACCTCGAAAGTAACTTCTATCTGTGGAACTCCACGAGGCGCAGGCGGAATTCCTACAAGTTCAAACTTACCCAATGACCGGTTCGCACTCGCTATTTCGCGCTCTCCCTGAAGAATATGAATCTCAACCGACTGCTGATTGTCAACAACCGTTGTAAAAATCATTGTATTTTTGATCGGTATGGTCGAGTTCCTTTCGATGAGTTTGACGAAAAGCCCACCGCGTGTTTCTAAACCAAGCGATAAAGGTAAAACATCCAGCAAAACGATATCTTTAACATCACCAGCTAAAATTCCACCTTGAATAGCAGCTCCCATCGCTACCACTTCATCAGGATTTATCTCGGCTGAAGGCTCTTTACCAAAAATTTCTTTGACAGTTCGAGCAATTATCGGCGACCGTGTTTGTCCGCCTACCAGAATTACTTTGTCAATATCAGAAGGTTTTAGCTTTGCGTCCCATAGAGCTTTCTGACACGGTTCCACAGTAGCCTCAACTAAATCCTTCACCAATTCCTCGAATTTCTCGCGGGTTAGAACCTTATTTATATGCTTCGGCCCGGTTGCATCTGAAGCAATAAACGGAAGATTTATGGTTGTTTCGGTAACGCTTGAAAGCTCACACTTGGCCCTCTCGGCTGCTTCCTTTAATCTTTGCAAGGCCAAACTATCTTCGCTTAAATCAATGCCGTGTTCCTTCTTGAAAGTCTCAACAAGCCAATTGATTATTCTCTGATCGAAATCTTCCCCTCCCAAAAAAGTATTCCCGGATGTCGAGAGAACCTCAAAAACCCCCTCATTGATTTCAAGGATTGTTATATCGAAAGTTCCACCACCTAAGTCATACACGGCAACCCTTTCGGTCTTACCCTTACCAAAACCATAAGCCAAAGCAGCAGCGGTAGGCTCGTTTATGATTCTTTCAACCTTCAAGCCTGCAATTTTCCCTGCATCCCTAGTCGCCTGACGCTGCGCATCGTCAAAATATGCAGGAACGGTTATAATGGCGTCTGTAACTTTATCATGCAAAAACTCCTCAGCCGTAGCTTTAAGCTTTTGTAAAACAATTGCTGAAATTTCCGGTGGGCTATAAACTCGATCCAAAACTCTTATATGAGCATCTCCGTTTGGAGCTTCCACGATCTCAAACGGAACGGTTTCTCGCATCTTTTGGACCTCAGGCGAATTAAACTTACGTCCGATTAACCTCTTTACGGCATATAGAGTGTTTTTCGGATTGGTTACCGCCTGCCTTTTCGCTATTTGTCCAACTAATCGCTCACCTTTGTCGGTAAACGCAACAACAGAAGGAGTTGTTCTACCACCTTCCTTATTCGGGATTATCTGCAAAGACCCGGCTTCCATGAAGGCAACACAAGAATTAGTCGTTCCTAAATCAATTCCAATAATCTTACTCATAAGGGGCTCAATAACTCGTCTAGGATTTACGGTTACAATCACCAGGATCTTAAAGGTTTTATTATAGTGTTACAGGTTATAAACTTATGCTCGGTTATAAATTTATACTCGCATCGCTTCAGTATCTTGCCTGCGCGAGTTATTCACCGCTACTTTGACCAGAGCATGACGTATTACTTTTTCACCCATCTTGTAACCACGAAGTAACTCTGCAACTATAGTGTTATGAGGAACATTCTCGTTTCTCTCGACGACCACAGCTTCATGCAGATGAGGATCGAAAAGTTCTCCAACAGAAGGAATTGGCTCAACGCCCATCTCTGCCAACAGTTCATATAGCTGCTGAGCAACTAACACTATACCTTCCAAAAAATGTTTGAATTCTTCGGATTTTTCCGACTGTGATTTCTTAGAGTTGTCTATAGCTCTATCCAAGTTATCGACAATAGGAAGCAGTTTCTTGGCAAAGTCGGTCATCACACTTTCTACGACACTGAGTCTGTCCCGCTCGACTCTTCTTTTATAGTTTTCAAAGTCACTTCGTTGCCGATTTAGAAAATCGGCGATTTCATCCCGCTCTTTTTCAAGTTGACGCACTCTTTCATTGATAGCTTCTATTCCCCAAGGACTTAACACAATTTCAGAAGCAGGCTTAATTGCTTTGCTTGGGCCTTCAAAACCTGATGAATCAAGCTCATAGGTCTCTATCTCAACAATTCCATCGAGATCGTTGACACAAAAGTCTCTTTCCTCTAGTTCACGTAGGAACTCATCTAGAGAAACGTCCTTTTTTTTCATCGTGACATTTTCATTCTCCATCTCTCTTCTCTCCCTAACAAATTTTTCGGATTCCGTTTCAGGTAATCTGTCTTGACATGGCTTTTTCAAGCATCCGAGCAACATAACTCACAATGGAAATCATCCTTGCATATTGAATTCTAGTCGGCCCTAAAACACTTAACATCCCGGTTGTCGCTCCGTCACCGATTTTATAAGGTGCAGTCACCAAAGCACAATTTTTCATAAACGGAACAAGATTTTCGCTTCCAATTACTATTTTCACATCCTTATTTGAAACATCACGAGCTATGCACTCGTTTAGAATCTTAACAAGCCGGGTTTTCTCCTCAAAAGTGCGCAACAGCTGACGTAATTCCTCAAAGTCAAAATCAGGTTTCGACAAAATATTAGCCGTTCCTTCAACATAAACTTGACCGACTTCTTCACTTTCAATGCTTTGAGAGCAAAGAATTATAGCCGTTTGCAACATCTTATCAAACAGTGCTTTTTCTTCATGCATCAGAAGCAAAATTTCGTTTCTAATAGTAGTAAGGCTTTTGCCTTTGAATTCTGTGTTCAAGTAGCGCGCCGTTCTGTTAAGCTCTTCTTGGGTGAAAGTCTCTTCTAAACGAATTATCTTGTTGTGGATTATGTTCGGTGAGGAAACCATCACAACAAGTATGCGCTTGTCTGATAGATTGAAAAATTCTATATGCTCGAGCAAATCGTTTGACAAACTCGGAGTTACAACTATACCAACGTTTTCAGAAAGCACCGAAAGCAAAGAAGAGGTTCGCTCCATAAGTTTTTCCGGCGAATCTTCATCTCCCAACGCTTCATTGATCAGTTGCAAATCTTCATCGGTTAAGCTCAAAACCCCTAAAAGATTATCAACGTAAAAGCGATAGCCTTTGTCGGTTGGAACCCTTCCAGCAGAGGTGTGCGGTTGTTCGAGATAACCAGCTTCCTCTAACTCACCCATAATGTTGCGAATAGTCGCCGCACTCCAACCATGAGCATTTGAAAATTTCTCTGCTACTTTTTTTGAACCTACAGGCTCGCCGGTTACCAAATGTTCACTAATAACTGCCGACAAAACAGCTTGCCCGCGAACATCCGGAAAATTAGGCTTATGCCTGAGTTCCTTCATCACTTACATTATTTGCTCCCACTCAAGAATCTGAGCTATGCTTCTTATTTGATAACATTTTACACCTTTGCTTGTCAACACTTTTTTAACTTATGTCTCTCAAAATAAAGAAAATAGAAAGACTATATGAGGAAAAACTTCACAGTTTTTTTCCCGAAAACAAAATCTCTTCAATCCGAGTTTCCTTCTACCCTTATTCCCAAATCAAACACACCCTTCGCATACGCAACGGTAAAATCACCGTAAGAATCGCAAGTAGTTTCCAAGATGCACCCATCGAAGTTCAAGAAGCTTTGGCAAACATTCTGATCACAAAATTGCTAAAAAAACCGATCCCAAAAAGCAATAAAAAAGTCTATCTAAACTTCATCGCAAATCTAAAACCAAATGCTCTACAAAACATATACAGAAACCTTAAGCCAGCTAAGGGAAAGTTTTATGATCTAGAAAAAATCTTTGACAAATTGAACGAAAGATATTTCCAAAACAAACTATCAAAACCGATTCTCGGCTGGTCTATGAAAAAATCATCCCAAAAGCTGGGAAGATACGACTTCGTCAATAAGACCTTAATCGTCAACAGCACATTAGACGATTCCAAAGTCCCTGAATATGTGCTTGAGATGATTATGTATCACGAGATGCTTCATATAAAACATCTGTTCACAAAAGGAAAAAACGGAAAAAAATGCTTTCATACGGCCGCCTTTCGGAAAGAAGAGAAAAAATTTGAACATTTTGAAAAAGCGCAAGATTGGTTACTCAATCATTTTCCAAAGCTGAAGCAGTAAATTTTTCTTTGAATGTTTTTCGAGACTTTCAATTTGACTCTTTTCGAGACTTTCAAAATGTCTGAAAAATTAACACCTTAACCAGAATGAGAAGCAAAAGGGGAAAATTTCATGAAGCTACTGTGTGAGAAAGTTTACAATCTGGTGCGTCAAATTCCAAGGGGAAAAGTAATGACTTACGGACAAATCGCCGAAATACTCGGCGAAGGCTATACGGCACGCACAGTCGGATATATCATGAAGCTTTCTCCTCCAGATGTCCCTTGGCACAGAGTGATAAATGCAAAGGGTGGATGCTCAACCGGTAAACTAACCATCCCGATAAATCTTCAACAAAAACTTCTTGAACAAGAAGGTATTCAATTTAACAAAAAAGGTTTTTGTGACCTGAGCAAATACAAGTGGATACCGAGAAGATTACTTCCCGATAAAAATTCCTCCCTCCCCGGATAGAATCTCCATAGTAAAAAAGAATTCTTTTGAAAATTCAAATCAAATCTTTGAACTCCGCTTGGTTAAGTAAGTAACCCGAAAATTCCTTAAAAACCCGAAAAACCCAGGTTCTGAAACCCGGGTTTTTCGGATTTACAATATGGAAACAATTACTGATTAACCATGGAGACGATTACCAATAGAATTTCGCTCCAAGTTGGATAACACGCGGATCGCGCGTGCTGGTAACCTGCCCAAACGTAGTTGTGAAAGCATTTGTATTCAATCCCGCAAAGTTGGTTCTGTTGAAGATATTGAAGGCTTCGCCGCGTAGTTGCAAACGCATTCGTTCGCCGAATCTTAAATTCTTCATCAGCGTAAAATCAACGCGGAAAAGATTAGGACCAAAAATCGTTCCCCTTCCGGCAGAACCTGGAACATTAGCAATTCCGGTAGCCGGGAAAGTAGTTTGAAAGGCCGCAGTGTTGAAAAATTGCTGTTGGGTTTTTGCACCACCTCTATTCGGATTCCCGATTTGGTTAGGACGAGCGCCTGAAGCAGAAGGTCCCAAAAATCCAATACCTGCAGGATCGTAAACTCCACCTGTCAGGATTGCAGTGAAGGGAATTCCAGTCCAATAACTTATTATTCCAGACGTTTGCCATCCGCCTAAGAGTTTCCCAACGAATCCTTTCTGATCCTTGTAAAAAGGAAGTTCATAGATATAGTTAATCGTGAGAATATGTCTTCTATCCAAAGCAGCTCTACCGTATTCCGACTTTATATCGTAAGGATTCTGCGGAGCAGTTGAGCGATCTGTCTGGTTGTCCGTCAGATTCTTTGAAAAAGTGTAAGCCAGCTGTATCTGCGAGGAGCCTTTGAAACGGTGAGTTGCCGAAACTTGAAGACTATGGTAATTTGAGTTGAATCTTGGTTGAATCATGTTGATTGCACGATAGCCTCTGTAAGGACGGATTTGATCCAATATCAACTCTTGCGTTGAGCTTGTAAATGCAGTTCCCGGCGTTTGACAAAGTTGTGTAGGAGTGGTAGAAGCACCAACAGCACAAAGCTGTGTCGTGGCAAAACCGGGCGGAAGTAGATTGATGTCAACTATACCGATCAGATTCGTTCCTTTCGAGCCATAATAACCAATACTTAGAAGAGTTTTCCTCGTTAAAAGCTGTTGCACATCAAGTGACCAATGCTGCATGTAAGGAGTTTCCCACTGCGGCTGAACTGCACGCAAGGTTTGAGCAGCAGCAGAAGCTACTATCGGAAGAGAGCCTCCCGGTGGAATCGGTTGATCTAAACGAGTTCCCGTTACTGAAACGGTTTCCTGATACGGCGGATTTACTCCTATATTCTGTAAGAAAATGCCGTTAAGAACCTGCTCATGGTAGATTCCATATCCGGTTCTAACAGAAGTTCTACCTTTACGGAACGGATCCCAAGCAAGTCCTACACGCGGAGCAAAATTCAGTCTTGGAGTATCAATTACAAATTTGCCATAAGGCGATACCGCAGGCGTGCAGTTAGGTGGTAAAGACGAAGGTATGTTCTGAGCATTTATTATCAACCCGTTACAGAAATTACCGGTCCCGGCAACTCTGTTTCCATTTCCTTGCACAAGTGGCGCGTTTGCTCTGTTAAAGACCGACGGATCGAAATTCGAAAGAAATCCATTTCTATCCCAAGGTGCCCCAAAGAAGGAATAACGAACACCATAATAAAGCGTCAATCCTTGCACCACACGCCATTCATCTTGGGCATAAGCTTCGAAGTTTCTTTGGCGTAGATCCGCAGTTAAATCGAACTTCGATTGCGTAAATGTCACATTTGTCCCAAGCAAGAAATTTGCAAATCTCTGCAAGTTCTGATTCAAAGTCGTATTCGCAACTCCCGGAGCCAAGACAATTGTACTTGCTCCCGGAGTCAAGAAATTCGTAAATGCACCGTTATTAATTCCACCCAAAGCATTTTCATGCTTTCGATATTTAGAGAAAACACCGCCAAATTTTAAAGTGTGTTTACCTACAATCCATGTAACATTCCCTTCCCAGATGTGTTTATTGGAGAAATTATCATAGTTTCCGAATCCGACAAGTCCGCTGAAGCCGTTGTTTGTGATATTTGGAACCCTGTCAATCGTCACAGGATAAGGAAGCGGAACATTTATGGGAGAATTTTTCTTTGCAATCAAACCGATGTTTTCGCTCAATATAGCACCATAAGAGTAAGCGTATCTACCTTCAATAACCAACCTCTGATTAACGGCGTAAGTCACTTGAACCGTATGCGCTCTCCCCGGTGAATTCGTGCTTGTCGTCGAAACCCCGGGAATCCCTGATCCTGACGAAAACAAGCCATTGACATCGATTGTCGGAATACTATCGTTCTGAAAACGATAAAACGCAGCCAACTTGTTGTTCGGACGAACATCTATCTTCAAAATTTCCTGCCTGAAGTTTGACTTGTTGACCGCAGGAGCAATCAGTTGATAGTTTGTCCCGTTAGGCAAAGGCATTTTGTCGTATATGAAGTTTAGATACTGCTGAGCAACAGGATTTATGGATGTCAACGGAGTTCCGGCCGGTAAAACATTCGTGCAAGTACTCCCTGAAGCTTGCAAGCAAATGTTTATCGGAAAAATGCCGCGTCTTAGGTTTGCGTCTGGAACCGTAGAAAAGAGAGTCGGATAGCGCAAGTCTCGCCTCCACTCCTGCGAAAAGAAAAAGTAAGTTTTTTTGTATCTTCTAAAAATTCCTTCTTCCGAATCACGCTCACCGAAATTCAGAAAATAAACCGGTCCTCCCAAAGTCCAACCGAAATTGTTGTATCTAAACGGTGCCCGCTTTGCCTTACCGCTCGGAGTCCGCCCAAAAGGTGCATTCTGATTGTTGAAGAAAGTATTTGCATTGAATTTTTCGTTGCGAACAAACTCAAAAAGCGTGCCGCTGAACCTATCGGTTCCACTGCGAGTTATGACATTAACTTGCCCTCCACCGCTTCTTCCGGATTCGGCTGGATACAAAGCGCGCAAAACTCTGAATTCACCAATTGAGTCAACACTCGGATAGGCCTGAATTGTCAAATTCGATCCGCGGTCGGTTATGTCGGCTCCATCTACCGTATAGGTATTTTGACTCGAGCGAGCACCGTTAACGGAAATCTGAACGATGTTTGCTTGCCCCTCAGGATTTGTCGTTCCAACGTAAACCTGATCCGCAAGGTTCGAAGAAACTCCCGGTGCAAGCGTGATTAACTGAACAAAGTTGCGGTTGTTAATAGAAAGCTCCCTAACCTGCTCTCCGGTGATAACCGTGCTACTTGCAGCCAGTTGAGTATCAACCGCCAAAGGTTCGGCTTCAACGGTGACCACTTCCTCGATCCTCCCAGGCTCAAGTGTCACATCAATTCTGCGATTTTGCCCTAAGTCAAGTTTTACATCCGTCTTTACCGTCTTCTTAAAATTTGGCGCCTCAAACGTTATCCGATAAACACTAACCGGCAAATTCGGAATGGAAAATTCGCCATCGTCATCTGTTGTCACTACGCGAACTGTAACATTGCCTTTTAGCTGGTCGCTAACGGTCACCGTCGCTCCCACTACTCCGGCTCCGGTCGTGTCCTGAACAGTCCCCACAATCTTTCCCGTAAGTTCCTGCCCAAGAACGAAACCGCTAAAAATACACGCGAAACCTAAAACCAAACACAACCTTTTCATCTCTTTTCCTCCTTACCTCCAAAATTTTGGAAATTTGCCATCAGAAACATTTAATTTTTTGGAAAAATCTCCAAGTTTTCGTTATATTTTCAAACATTAAAAAGAATCGAAAATTACAATTAATTCGTTTTGAGTCAAATACTTACAGCCATCTATTTTCAAGTTACTTTGTACTTTTTCAAGGCAAACATTTATTCATACAGCAAAAATAATGCCCGAATTTTTTTGAACTGATTTAATTCTTCTTGCCACGATTTTTCAATGTTTTCTGGCGATTCGGCAAGTTTGATTTTTTCAAAGGCGGCACCGTTTGCAAGCAAGCGATTGTAATTTTCGATTTTCCATTCGGACGGAAAAAGTTTTCGCAAAGCAACGGCAATCTCAATCCCCGTACGAACAGGTTGGAAAACTTGACGATTGGTAATTATGATGTTGACACCGTTGCATTTCTCGCCTTTGAAAGTAGAAGATTTTGGGACAAATTGAACGGGAACAAAGCGAACCCCGGGGATATTTCTCTGATTCAAGTAAAGCGCAAGCCTTTGTGCATCAATCCAAGGGGCACCGATTATCTCAAAAGGCGTATCGGTGCCTCGTCCTACGGAAAGATTCGTCGTTTCAAGTAGGCCAATCCCCGGATAAAGCGTTGCTTGCGTCAGATTACGCATATTCGGCGAAGGATTTATCCAAGTCTGAGTCGTTTCATCGAACCACATTGAGCGAGTCCAACCTTGCATTTTAATAACCTTCAAGTCCACCGTTATTTTTCTTTGTTCTTTGAACATTTGTGCAAGTTCTCCAACAGTCATCCCGTGCCTGACGGGCAAAACATGCGGAACAACAAATGAAAGTTTGTCCTGATCGGCCAAAGGTCCTTCAACATCAAGTCCGTTTATCGGATTCGGCCTGTCGAGCACTACTACCGTTTTGCCCGCTTTGCCGGCTTCTTCCATCACATAAAGAAGCGTTGTTATGTAAGTATAAAACCTCGTTCCTATGTCCTGAATATCGAAAACGATTGCATCCAAATCTTTTAACTGTTCTGGTTTTGGACGACGTGTCTCATTGTAAAGGGAATAAACCTGCAAGCCCGTTCTTTCATCAATCGTGTCTGCGATTTTTTCTTGGTCTAATTCACCACGAATCCCATGCTCGGGTGAAAAAAGCGCTACGAGTTTTAAATTTTTAGCTTCAAACAAAACATCTATCGTGCGTTTACCCTGCAAATTTCGTCCCGTGTGATTTGTCACAAGCCCTATTCTCATGCCTTCAAGCGATTTGAAATTTTCTTTTTCCAAAACATCAATTCCGTTCAACACCACTATCGTATTCTCTTTCACCAAAACCTGGCCAGCAGTTCGGCTTCCCACATTCGAGCTTGCAATTTTTTTGAAATTTTCTACTTGTGCTGCCACAGATGCAAAATAATCAGCCTCGGCTTTTTTAACCGCATCAATGGTTAAATCTTCAACGGCCGAAGCCACAATTGTTGAAATTTTTCCGCGAAGTGCTGTTACATCTCCTTTGCCATCCGGATGAACACGATTGGAAAGAAAAATAACGAACGTTTGGCTTACAGGATCTATCCAGATGCTCGTTCCCGTAAAACCTGTATGCCCGAAAGAACCCAACGGAAAAAGATCACCACGATTTGACGAATATCCTGTGTTCACATCCCAACCCAGAGTCCTTGTCAAGCCTGTTTCGGAAACTACTTGCGGTTGTATCCATCTAGCAACCGTAGTAGTGCTTAAAATTCTTTTTCCGTCAAGACTTCCGCCATTCAAGATCATCTGACAAAAGCGCGCAAGGTCATCGGCCGTTGAGAAAAGTCCGGCATGTCCTGCAACTCCACCCATTCGGAAAGCCGTCGGATCGTGCACAACTCCTCGCAAAATTTTATTAGCCGAATTCTCATCGCCTTCAAATTTTGAGCCGAGGTAACTTTGCTGTCCTTTCAAATTCTCGGTTGGGGCAATTCGATTTAGCTTAGGATTGCTCTCGTCAATATGGAAAAATTGAGAATCTTTCATTCCTAAAGGCTCAAAAATGTTCTGCCGAACAAAATCTTCAAAACAGTTCTTCCTACATACTTTAGCCTTGAAATTTTCTTTTTCAACGACTCTTCTGATAATTTCTCCAAGAACAATAAAACCGATATCCGAATAAACAAACCGTGTCCCCGGCGTGTATCGAAGCGGCTCTTCGTAAAGTTGCTGTAGCGCCGCATCGTAACCTGACCATCTTTTTGATAAATCAAAATCGGGTGCATATCCAGAAGTATGCGTTAGAAGCTGTCCGATTGTGACGCGTCTGGCCCTTTCATCTTTTACTTCGGGTATGAATTGTCCAATAGTATCGCTGAGCCGAATTTTCCCTCTTTCAAGCAAAATCATTATCGAGGTGGCAGTTGCGACAGGTTTCGTAATAGATGCAACATCAAAAATCGTGTCAACCGTCATTTCCTCAACTTCCGGCACTAACGCACGATTACCAAACGCCTTGCGATAAACAATTTTTCCCTTTCTGCCAACTAAAACAACCGCACCGGGAAGCTTTCTGTTTGCAATCTCCGCTCGAACCACTTCGTCTATCAACCTAAGCTTTTCCGATGAAACACCTACCTCTTCGGCAGTTCTGGCTTCTTGCAAAGATTGGGCAAAAATTCCACCAAAAAAAAGCACCAACAAAGAAATAATCAAAAACAGCCTTCTTCTCATGGCTCTTTTCACGAAAACTGATTCACAGCGTTCCAAATCAATAAAACAAAATCATACTTTTTCGCTTTCAATCACTGCTAGCTCTTTGTCTTTTTTCGCAAAGACTTTTTTGCAAAGTTCTTTGAACTCAATTGCTATCGGCGAAGAATAACTGCCGCGAAGTTGCGCAAGCCCAAGTTCCCAATTCATTTCAGAACCTTCGATAAATAAAGTTACAAGTCTGCCATCAGCAACTTCCTTTGCAACACTCTTAAACCCCGCAATTCCCAATCCCATGTTTTTTTCAACCATGCGATTTATGGCAGTTTGTCTTGAAAGCTCCATAACCACATTGGGTTTGACACCAACTTGTATGAAAAATTCATCAATCATTCGGCGTGTATTGCCACCTCTTTCACCGAGTATCAGAGGTTCACTTGCCAGTTCTGCCGCACTTATAACGCGCTTTTTTGCAAACGGATGCAAAGGACTTGCAATAGCAACTATCTCATCACTGTATAAAAGCTCGGTTTGAATGTTCGGATTTTCTATCGGCAAAGAAACAAAAGCTATATCAATCTCGCCGTTGAGCAACTTCCCCGTCAAAACCTCGCTGGTACCGGAAAAAACCGATATATTCGCCTGTGGGAATTTTTCCTTCAATTCCTGCAAAATCTCCGGTAAATCTTCTGTCGCAAAAGACGATGAAGACGAACCTACACGCAATCTTCCATGTTCGGCCCCAGCAAGTTCTGCAAGCTCTTCAAGCGCAGCATCATGCTCGCGCAAAATTTTTCTGGCTCTTTCAAGCAACTTCTCTCCAGCTTCAGTTAAAATTGCCCGACGCGGTGTGCGCGTAAAAAGCGGCAAACCAACTTCCTCCTCTAATTGCCGAATTTGCATCGAGATTGCAGCCTGCGTTACGTTTATCCTCCTCGCACCTGCCGTAAAAGTCTTTGTTTCCGCTATCGCCACAAATGCCCTAAGTTGTCTTATCTCCATAAAAACTTATTCTTTCTGCTTAACCAAATACACCATAAATGTCAAGAAAAATCAATCATCAATCAGCAAAAATTATCAATTTAATAAGATGTTTTAGTTTTAATTATATGTCAAATTTGGCTAGAATAAAATTGAAGTGATAACGAATACTCAAAAAAGCATCTGGAAAAGGGCTAAAGCATTTACAAACAGTCATAATCTCTATTTAGGTGTTGATGGTGGTGGCACCAAAACTCAAGTTGCGATAATAAACGGCGATAAAAAAATCGTTGGCGAAGCATTTGCGGGTGTTTCAAACCCACTCAGGATAGGTATAGAAAAAGCGGTAAACAATATATTCCTAGCTATAGACAAAGCCTGTGACAAAGCCGGCAGAAGCCAAAGCGATATTGTTTCGATCGAATGTGGTTTAGCAGGTGTCAGAAGAGAAGATTTAAGGCAAATGATTCGTAAGCTGATAGTTGAAAGATTCCGCATAAAAACGGTTGAAGTTCTAACCGATGCAGAAATTGCGCTGTATGGAACGACTTTAGGCAAGGAAGGGTTGGTTGTGATAGCCGGCACAGGTTCGGTCTGCATCGGACAGGACTCAAAAGGCAAAAAATTCTCTGCCGGGGGTTGGGGCCCGATCGCAGGCGACGAAGGCGGCGGTGCAGGTATTGCCCGGAGGGCTTTGCAAGCGATTGCCAAGGCTTTTGACGGGCGCGGAAAACCGACAGCTTTAAGTAACGTAGCAGTTGATTATTTTCGTGCAGGTAAGTTAGAAGACTTGTCTGTAGCTATTTATGCTCCACACATTGATAATACGAAAATAGCAGGTTTTGCAAGATGCGTTATAGAAACGGCGAAAGCCGGAGATGAAGTTGCTTTAGAACTGTTGGATGAAGCAGGGCGTGAATTGGGAATTGCCGCAAATGCTGTAATTCGCAATCTGAAACTTCAAAGAAAAAAATTCCCCATAGGCTTGGTCGGTGGAATTTTTCACGCTGGAGATCTAATTGTAAAACCTTTTCTAAAAACCGTGCATGAAGTAGCACCGAAGGCTTATGTTATCGAACCGAGATTCTCGCCTGCTGTAGCAGCAGCTTTGATGGCTTTTGAGAATTTTAAAAAATATGTCATTGCCAGTAACGGAACAAGAAAATCCTAATACTGCGAACATAGACAAAGTCTCAACTCTAGAAGCCGTGCGTTTGATCAATCAGGAAGACGGACGCGTAGCCGAAGCTGTTTCCAAAGTTTTGCCTGAAGTAGCAACAGTAATTGACCGAGTCGTTGAAAGGCTTAAAAACGGCGGAAGACTTTTCTACGTCGGAACGGGCACAAGCGGAAGATTGGGAGTTCTAGACGCAAGTGAAATACCACCAACTTATGGCGTTTCACCCGACTTAATTCAAGGTGTTATTGCAGGTGGTTACGAAGCACTTTACAAAGCAACAGAAGCATCAGAAGATGATTTCAACGCAGGTGCAGAAGATTTGAAAAAACGCGGTATCAATCCGACAGACGCAGTCATCGGAATCGCAGCCTCAGGAAAAACACCTTACACCATCGGTGCAGTCGAGTATGCACGCAAAATCGGATGTTTTACCGCTTGCATAACCTGTGTTCCTGACTCTCCGATTACCAAAGTCGTAGAGATTTCTATCGTTCCGGTTGTAGGACCCGAAGTCATAGCCGGCTCAACCAGAATGAAAGCAGGAACTGCGCAAAAAATGATCCTTAACATGATTTCGACCGTTTCAATGATTCGCCTAGGATACGTCAAAGGCAATCGAATGACCAATGTTCAACCAAAAAACACGAAACTTAAAGAGCGATCTTTGAGAATTTTAATGGCAGAAACCGGTCTTGAAAGAGAAAAAGCACTAGAAGTCTTAAGTCGTGCCGATGGCGATTTGAGAGTTGCTCTGGTGATGCAAAAAACACAAACGGATTTCGAAAAAGCTAAAACCGCACTGGAAAAAAGCAATTTTGTTATCAAGGAAGCGATCAGAATCCTGCAAACCAACCAAAATCTCGACGAAAAATCTCAGAGCTGAAAACCTTGGCAAGACAAATTTCAAATTTGGTTAATCGTTATCGGACGCAATGTTAAAAATGTTAAATCGACCAATCGTTATCAGACGTAATACTGACTTTTGACTTAAGGCAAGCTTTTAGTTTCAAGCTTTTATCATCAGAATTTTTCGAGGTTTGTGCAGTGGGAAACAACTTGCACTGAGATAATAGAAATTGAAAAAATAAACAACAAAAGCTTTTAGAAAGAGAATTTCGCAAGTCTTCTCGTATGAAGATTTCTGCTTGCATTATTACGTTTAACGAAGAAAAGAACATCGAACGGGCTATCAATTCTGTAAAATGGGCTGATGAAATTATTGTTGTTGATTCTGAAAGTACCGATCGGACACGAGAGATTGCAGAAAGTCTTGGAGCGAAAGTTTTTATTCAGAAGTGGCTCGGATTTGGTAAGCAAAAGCAATTTGCAGTTGAAAAAGCGCAAAATGACTGGATATTCAGCTTAGATGCCGATGAAGAAGTTTCAGAGGCTCTACGTCAAGAAATTCTCGAACTGAAAAATTCAGAACAGTTCCTCGCAGACGGCTACAAAATTAAGCGTCTTTCGATTTACATGAACCGCAAGATAAAACACGGTGATTGGTATCCGGATTGGCAACTTCGACTTTTCAATAAAAAGAAAGGCAAATGGAAAGATGTCCCAATTCATGAATCCGTTCAAATGAATCCCGGTGCCAGAATAGGAAAGCTCAAAAACGATATTCTTCATTACAGCATTGAGGATTTCATTCAACACAACCGCATGATAGGTGAACGGTATGCTCCTCTTGCGGCATTAGCGATGTTTCAAAACGGCAAACGAAGTTCCGTTATGAAAATAGTCGTCTTACCAATACTTGCATTCTTTCGCTCCTATTTCCTAAAATTAGGCTTTCTCGATGGTTTTGCGGGATTCTGTGTCGCTTACTTTACCGCACATAACAACTTTATGAAGCATCTTCTTCTTTGGGAAATGCAGCAAAATCAAAAGAATCGGAGATCAGACCAACTGCTCGACCGTTAAAATCGGTTTTCTCTGAACTTACCGATCACGTCGAAAAACTGGTTGCTGTAGTGAAGGTTTGCTGCTGTCCTCCGTAGTCATCCTGGAAACTCTTCCTGTTCTCGTAATTGCTATTCGTTTTTCCTTATTTGGTCCATCGGCAACAACTACCCTTATGGAACGAAACTTTCCGTCTCTTTCTGAACCGGTCGGATAGTATGAAATCAAATACTGGGTGCGTATTTCCGAAGATATTTCTCTTGCTATTGTTTCCAGTTCTTCGATAGATTGAGGAAAGTAAGATTTTCCTCCGGTTTCCTCGGCTAAGCGTCTTAGAAGTCTTTCGGCCTTTTCCCTCGGACTTTTGCTAATAAAGCCGCCTTCTTTGCTTAGCTCACTTGTGAAACCTATTGTGTAAATCTGAACATCTGTTTCTCGAAGTAAATCGAAAAGTTGCTTTTCGTTATAATAGCTGTTTCTATCTTCCCCATCGGTTATGACAATCAATGCCCTTCTCTTTTTCTCATAAGGATCTTTTAGCCTTTCGTATTCAGAAACTTTCTCGACCGACAAATAAACGGCGTCTATTACAGCCGTCTGTCCACCTTCAATAACCATCTGATCCAAAGCTTCTAGAAGAAGGTTTTTGTCACTCGTGAAATCCTGTAAGACTTCGATTTTATCGGAACTTACAAACCTTATAACGCAAGTTTCATCACCAGGGCGATTTGTGTTTATCAAAATGCGTGCGGCTTCAATAACCTTATCAAGTTGCCTTCTGAGCGAACCGGAGTTATCAACTACGATAGCATAGTTTGTGGGAACTTCTTCTTTTGTGAAATACTCAATCGGCTGTAAAACATTATCTTCATAGACTTTGAAATCCTCTTTTCTCAAGTTCGTTACGGATCTTCCCATTCGATCGACAACACGCACACTCAGGTTTACAAGTTCGGTTTCGATTCGGATTGGCTCATCTTCTTCCGAAGGTGATTTTGTCGGACTTGGTTTCGGAGTTGAAGATTTCTTTGGTTCGGTCGAAATGTCGGCTGCAACTGACAAAAGTTCCTGAGTTTCTGAGGCATTTACATTTTCCCTCAAGAAACCTGATTGTCCCAAAACCAAGGTTTGAGCGTTCTTTTCTTGGGAATAATAGAAAACAATTAGTCCTAGAAGAAACGTAATGATTGCCAGTTTTTTATCTAATTTTAGGTGTTGCATAGTAACCTTCACGAGTCCGAACATTAAGACGCATCATTCCCCTAGGTGGTTTGACCTTAACTTTAACTTTTCTCCACTTACCATTAGGTTCAAAGTCTTTCGGCAAATATCCTATCAGGTATTGGTTTCGTAGCTCAACAGCAATTCGCTCAAAGATCTCATCCATTTCGACATTAGTCTGTGGATAAAAAGATTTTCCACCAGTTACCGAAGCAAGTTCATCTAAAAATGCCTGTCCCTGAATTCCGATTGGGTCGCGGGTATCGTTTCTGTCTATGATTCCAATAGCATAGATAGTAACATCGCTTTCCTTCAAAAGATTACGCACTTCTCTGAAACTGTATCTGGAAGAGTTGTCCTGTCCGTCACTTATAACTAAGAGTGCTTTTCTCTGATGGGCCCCCCTGGTTACCCTTTCAATTCCCAGATAAACGGCATCATAAAGTGCCGTATTACCTCTGGGTTTGACTAACGTTAATTTGTTCGCCAAAGCTTGCCCGTCTCTGGTTTTGTCTAAAAGAAGCTGGACTCGATTGTTGAAAGCTATCAAAAAATACTCATCCATCGGATGGCTTACATTTATAAACTTTTCCAAAGCCTTTTTGGCTCGCAAGATCTTCTCACCACTCATTGACCCTGAAATATCAAATATAATGCCTATCGAAACCGGAGCGTCTGCGTCGCTAAAAAACGTTATTTCTTGTTCCTTGCCTTCATCATAAACCGTAAATGCTTGTTTTTTCAGTCCGGAAACATATCTACCGTAAGAATCGGTAACCGTTAAACTTAAAACGACAAGGTCAACCGGAATTTTTATGGACTCATCCCTATCTTGAGCAAGCGATGAGAAAACAGTTAAGAGAACTAAAAGAAATCCAAAAAATCTTTCGCATCCGGAAAGCGAATTGGAAAACATAAGCGCCCCTCCTCGATATAAACTTTCTCTTTTTTAGTCTAAAACTAAAATTGCGAAACAAAAAGCCTTTTCGAGCAAAATCGAAACCTTTGACTCTTTTCTATGACTTTTAGATGTTGTCGCAGATTATCTTGGTAGTCTTGAGCGAGATCAAATTGCAACTTTTTTGATTCTCATGCGTGTTTGCAGTTTGGGAAAACGGCTGTAAGATTTTAATTGCTATGGCTGAATTTATCTGTCGTGTAGGAACGCCGTCGGGCGAAATAGTCACCAAAGTTATCGAAGCAGAAGCCCTAGAAGAAGTTAGGAAACGCCTTGAAAGTGATGGCTACAAAATTTTCAGGATAGAAGGAAGCGATACCAACGGATTCTTGTTCAAAGCCTTGAAAAAACCTCGAATCAAACAGAGTGATTTCCTACTTTTCAATCAGCAACTTTCAGCTCTTTTAAGAGCAGGAATTCCGGTATTACAGTCTATTAGTTTGCTTAGAAAACGTTCTCAATCGGCAGTTCTTCGTTCGGTTCTAGCCGACATAGAGGAGAAAATAAGAAACGGTTTTGCTTTGTCAACTGCATTTGAATCAGTAGGCATTTTCCCTAAAATCTACACAGCTTCTCTGCTTGCAGGTGAAAAAAGCGGTGCTCTAGACGATGTCCTGATGAGATATGTCAACTATCTGAAACGAAGTGTCAGTGTTTCTAGGAAAATCCGCAGTGCTTTTACCTATCCGATTTTTCTTCTAATTGCCGCAAGTTTCATGATTGCCTTTTTAACACTTTACGTTGTTCCGAGAATGTCAGATCTGTTCAAAGGATTGAGCACAAGCAAAGGACTACCGACAGTAACGATTATAGTTCTGACTATATCCACAACGATCGCCAAAAACATATTTTGGATAGCTCCCCTACTTGTAACTTCTGCTCTGCTTTTTTATTTTTGGCTGAGAACTCCTAAAGGAAAACTCTTTTTTGATGCTTTGCTACTGAAAATTCCGCTTCTAGGCAATTTAATTCGACAAATAACCACTGCTCAACTGGCACGTTCAATGGCAACTCTTTTGGCAGGTGGAGTCACGGTGCCGGATTCATGGGAAATAGCATCGGCAAGCATAACCAATTCCGAGCTTCGCCGACGCTCGGAATTGGTTTTACCTATGATCCGCGAGGGCAAAACCTTAACGGAAGGGTTAGAAAAAGCAAACTGGATGCCCGAATTAGCAGTCGACATGATAGGTATCGGCGAAAAAAGCGGTAGTCTGAGAGAAATGCTCGATGAAGTTGCCAATTTCTACGATGCAGAATCCGAAGTCAGACTAGAACAACTTACTACGCTACTTGAACCTGCTATTCTTGTATTGATGGCCGGAATTGTTGCCATAATACTTCTTGCAGTTTATATGCCGATAATTCAAGCTATTTCCTCAGGCCCATTTGGAGTAAGGAGATAAAATTATGGAAAAGTCCACGGAAACTACAACGGAGATCAGAGACGAAATAACTATTGAAGACGAGAAAGCAATACAGTATTACATGCAGCTTCTCTCTGCACAACTCGAAACGGGAGTGATTCTTGAAAACGATCCGCCCGAAGTAAAAGCGGCAAAGGAGCTGGCAAGGCGATACCGTCTTCCTTATGTTGATTTGCTTCCACTCGACAGAAAACCACCTGTTGATTACGAAATTCTAGCAACCATACCGGTTGACTTAATGTTGCGCTACCATTTTGTTCCCCTGAAAAAAGAAGGTAGAAACTTACATGTAGCAATAGCAGACCCGACAAATCTTGAACAAATAGCCGAAATTGAGAATCTACTAAAAGTTCGACTCTTGCTTCACATTGCACCTCAAGGAGCAATTGATGCGGTTTTGAAAAGAGGCGAAGCAACTCAAAGAGTGCTTCAAGAAGCCGCTTCCAGCTTCAAGATTTCACTTGTCAAAGAAACCGAGCAAGGTGAAGAAATACTAGACCTTGACAGACTGGCGACTGATTCCGAGATGTCGCCTATAATCAAACTGGTTGATACAATAATTTACAACGCAATGGAAAGCCGTGCCTCCGATATTCACATAGAAGCAAGCGACAGGGATGTTCGCGTTAAATTCCGTATTGACGGCGCATTGTATCAAAAAGTTGACCCGATTGATATTTCCCATCATCAAACGCTCATTTCAAGAATCAAAGTCATGTCCGAACTCGATATTGCCGAACGTAGAATCCCTCAAGACGGACGTTTTAGGGTCAGATACAAAGGGCGCAATGTAGATTTTCGCGTTTCCATAATCCCCACGATTCACGGTGAGAATTGCGTTATCCGCATCTTAGACAAGGAGCAGATTTCAGAAGAATTCAAAAACCTTACACTTGACGTTGTAGGTTTTGACCCGGAAGACTTAAGACGATTCCGAATGTATATCAAAGAACCCTACGGCATGGTTCTGGTAACAGGACCAACGGGTTCAGGAAAAACTACAACGCTCTATGCAGCACTCAACGAAATTCGTAACGACGAAGACAAAATCATCACTATAGAAGACCCCGTAGAATACCAACTTCAAGGAATAATGCAAATCCCGGTAAACGAAAAGAAAGGACTTACGTTTGCACGCGGTTTGCGCTCGATTTTGCGTCACGACCCCGATAAAATAATGGTCGGCGAAATCCGTGATGAAGAAACCGCGCAGATTGCTATAAACGCTGCATTAACAGGGCACTTGGTTTTCACCACTGTTCACGCCAATAACGTTATTGATGTTATCGGACGCTTTTTGAACATGAATGTCGACCTTTACAATTTCGTTTCGGCGCTTAATTGCGTGCTTGCCCAAAGACTGGTGAGAAAACTTTGCCCCGTTTGCAAACGTCGCTACATACCAAGTGAACAGGAACTCCTTGATTCGGGTTTAGATCTATCGGTGCGCGAGAAATATATCTTTTATAAAAATGTAGGATGCGACGCTTGCAACCATACGGGTTATCGCGGTAGAACAGCTATACATGAACTGCTTGATATGACAGACACAATCAGAGAAATGATTCTGGCAAGGCGACCCGGTTCTGAAATACGTCGTCAAGCCGAAAAAGAAGGTTTGACCAGCTTAAGAAAAGCAGCTCTAAAGAAAGTTTTTGCAGGTATAACAACTTTACACGAAATAAACCGTGTTACTTTTGTCGAAGAAATAAAATAAAAGGCAGTAAATTTTTCGATTTCACCTTTGAAAACTCACAAAAATAAATTATATTTGCCTAAAAGGCTTACTTGGGAAAGCAAAATCAAGGAGACAAGATTTTATGAAAAAAAGTGCGTCAATCCGTTTGCTAAGCTTATTTTTGATGTTTTGTTTGCTGGCTCCAACGGTTGCCCTAGCTGGCGAAGGCAAAAAGCATTTCAAAGAAGGGCTTAAAGCCGAAGCGGCCCAGGATTGGGATAAAGCGGTAGAAAAGTTTGCTTTGGCCGTTGCAGAAAATCCAAAAAATATTGAATACAGGCTTCACTACATCAGAGCGCTATTTAATGCTTCACAGATGTATATGAGGCGTGGCAACGCTTTAGCCGAGCAGAAAGACTATGTCGGCGCTTACAATGCTTATCGCAAAGCTTACGCCTACGATCCCGTCAATGAGTTGGCAAAAGCTCAGATGGAAAAAATGCTCCGCTTACAAGAAGAAAAAGAGCTCCAGGAAAAATCCAACGCCTATGAACAATCGAGCCTGAAACTTATTCCAACAAGCTATCAAGACCAACCCTTACCGCAGAAATTAGAAAAACTTCGTGATTTGCCCTTTACAAGCCCTGTTGATTTAACATGGTTGATAAAGGAGCTTGCAAAAGACTTAGATTTAAACGTTCTCTTCGATAGCCAATCAAGGCTGGAAGGACGAAAAATCAAAATTGAATTAAAAAACGTGACGGCTGCAAAAGCGCTTGATTATATTTTCTTGCAGGAAAATTTGTTCTTCCAAAAAGTAGGACCACGAACGATTTTGGTTGCCGATAATAACCGCCGTCAGTTTTATCAACAATTGGTTTTGCGAACTTTCTATCTGTCAAATGCTGATCCACAAGACATTGCCAAAATAGTTCAGGCAGCAATTCCGGTTCAGCCGGGAAGAACTCAGCCAATTCCTCTGATTGATAAAGCCACAAATAGCATAACCATTCGCGACACCGAAGAAAACATAAAAATCATCGGTAAACTTATCAAATCGCTCGACAAAGACAGAGCAGAAGTTGTCATGGATGTTGATATCTACGAGGTATCAAGAGAGGACCTTTTAAGGCTAGGCAATCAGATTGGAGATGAAACCCAACTTTTAAACATAGGAATTTCAACTCCAGGCTTAGTTTTAGGTGGTGGAACGCTCACCTCGATTCCTCAAAACATCAGAAACACCTATCCAACCGCAATGGCAACAGCTCTTTTGCTTCCTTCTTCGACCCTATCGGCATTTCAAAAGAAAGGTGTAACCAGATTGCTTGCCTCTACACAGGTTCATGCGTTTAATGGCGAAAAATCAACGGCTAAAATCGGTCAAAGAGTTCCGGTAAGAAGCGCTCAAATTACCACAGGTGGAATCACAACACCAGGAGCTACAAGTTTTGTAAGCGATGTTATAACTTACGAAAATACCGGATTGACGCTGGAATTCGAACCGATAATTTTTCCAAACCAAGATGTCCAAGTCAAAATGACTATTACCTCACGAGATTTAGCCGGTGTTGGTGTCAATAACAATCCGATTTTCGGTGAGCGCGAAATAAAAGGTTCAGCTCGAATTCAAAACAACCGCACGCTGCTTCTTGCCAGCGTTGCCCAAAACCGCGAGATTCGCGGAAAATCCGGCATCCCCCTTTTAGGGCTTATACCGATCCTCGGAAGGCTTTTTACGACACCGACCAGAAACGACAATCAAACCGATATAGTTATTGCAGTAACCCCGCGCGTGCTTCGCGCTCCTGTTATTTTACCTGAAGACGAAGTGGAAAGACCGACCGGAAGCCTTTCAACTCCAACAAACAGCTCCCTTGAAGCAATGTTGATTCAGGAAGAAATAGAAGAAAGATTGGCAAATGCAAGAAGATCAGGAAATACGGCAACTATCCAACTGCCCGATAAAAAGATAACGGACATGCCCGAATACATCAGATCAACTAAATCTCAAGAGATTAGCGAGAACAACAAAGAAAGCACTCAAACAACTGTCTCTCAAACCGGCACTTCTCAAGCGAATGTTTCTCAAGTAGATGCATCTCAAGCAAATGTTTCTCAAAACAGCAATAACGCCGTTGAAAATCCCCAAGAACAATTGCAAATAAACTTCCGGAATTTTATAAAGCCAATAGATACAAGCGCTAAAAATCTGCAGATAAGAAAAACTTCAGAAGAATTCAAATCGGAAACTAATCTACCATCGGCCGAATTGCGTCTGATTAACTCTTTGCCCGAGATGAAACCCGGTGAAAGGGCTAAAATAGCCGTTCTGGTTAAAACTGACAAACCTTTCCGCTCGGCAGTATTGGGCTTGAAATTCGATTCATCAAAACTTGCCATTCGAACGGTCGAATTCGGTGACATATTCGGTGCCGGTTTTGCCCAAACAACGGTTATGCCGTTTTTGAACCTGAACGGCAAGATGTTTGTTTCGCTTTCACCAGGTAAAGACGTTATAGTTTCAAACTCAGGAATCCTTGCTTACGTTGAGATAGAAGCTTTGTCTTACGGTAAACCCGAAATCGGCTTCGAACCTGAAATTATGAATATCCTAACTGCCGACGGAAAAGCCTTTGACCTAAAACTGAAATAAGCTTATGAAGGAGAACCCTAAGGCTGTTTGGCTAAAAAAAGGAAGCACCGCCGAGAATCTTTGGATTACCAAAAACTCCGGAACCACCAAAGATCCAAAAGTCAGGCATTGCTTTCTTCGAGGCTACACTTTACTAGAATTGGTAATAACCTTAACGATTCTTTCAATAATGGTGCTGATAGCCCTGCCGCTAGCGGAAAATGCTGTCAGAAGGCAAAAAGAAATGCAACTTAGAGAAGCACTGAGACAAATACGAATGGCAATTGACGAATTCAAAAGAGATGCAGCCGGGGCTTGTTTACAAGGTGCTATAACCACCGTTGATCCAACTCAAGTCCCACAAAAGGTTTTCGTTCCCGCCGATCCGAGAAGCCGCGTTGTAATTGACGACTGTACCATCTTTACCAGCGACAATCTCGACCGCTATCCGCCTTCGTTGGAGATTCTAGTCGAAGGCGTCAGAGTTAAACCACGCGGTCTAAACTTAAAAACGAAAGGTGTCTTCGAAGATGAAACCGGACTAGAAGAAAACAAAGAGCTTAAGAAGGTTTATCTTCGTGAAATACCGATTGATCCGATGACAGGAAAGAGAGATTGGCGGCTCCGATCTTCGTATCAGTCAAGAGATTCGGATACATGGGACGGAATCAACGTCTTCGATGTGCGTTCGGCTTCCGATGAAGAATCCTTAAGTGGCGATAAATACAGTGATTGGTGATATGTCAAGAAAAAACATAAAGGGATTTTCTTTATTGGAACTATCTATAGTGATGTTCCTTCTGATATTGCTGATTTCGATAGCCATTCCGACTTATCAATACACCGTTCAACGCGCCCGTGAAACGGTCTTGAAAGAAAATCTTTTTCAGATGAGAAAGGCAATTGATCAATTCGTAGCCGACAAAGGTAGGTTACCTGACTCGATTGATGAACTGGTCGAAAAGAAGTATCTGCGCGAGCGTCCGATTGATCCGATTACCGAAAAGGACGAATGGCAAGAAATTTTCGGTGAAGACCCAAATTCACCCGATAGAAGAACCGGACTCATCGATGTCAAAAGCCTTGCCGAAGGCGAAGACGAAACCGGCAAAAAGTACAAAGATTATTAATCAAATTTGTTCGAGCCAAAAAACGCTCAAACAAGAATTTCTCAAGTAGGAATTTCTCAAGTAGAAACTTTTCAGATGAAAATTGCTTGAATATATGTTTTTCGGACCTAGTTACCCGAAGAATGCACTCAGTCTCGAAAGAGATCATATTGCAGCGGTTGAACTCGAAAAAAAGAGCTATTTTTACAGCATCAGAAAAGCTTCTGTTGTTAATTTGCCTGAAGGATTGTTAACCCCGAGCTTTTCTGAAAAAAACATTGCAGACGCCGAACAACTAGCTTACCTTATTCAGGAAGCCGTTCAACGTGCCGATTTACGCAGAAAAAAGCGATGGTCCGTTGCACTTCCAAACGAAACTTCACAAACACTTATTATCACTCTTGAAACCGAGCCTAAATCTCAAAAAGAGCTTCATGAAGTTATAGATTGGAAAGTCGAAAAAGCATTAGGAGTATCGGCAGAAGAATTACGCCTTGCGCACGAACGTCTTGAATACGAAGGCTTAAGGACAGATGAAATAGAAAAAAGCCGATACATAGTCACCGCGATTAGGTTATCCGTTTTGGATGAATACGAAACTCTATTTGAACAAATGCGATGGAATGTCGGGTTGATTTTACCGCGTTTAGTCGGTGAAATGAAACTGCTCACAAAAGTTTCTGAAGCCGACTCGCTTTTACTGAGTTTTCACAGAGAAGGTTTTTGGGCTATTTTACTCCGTAACCAGATTCCTTTTTTCTTGCGCTCCATAGTTTGCGAAGAGAAAGAAATAGACGACGAAATCTATCGTTTACTGATGTTTTACAAAGAAAGACTGTCACCACAAGCACCTGAATCTCTAAAAAGCGTGTTAATAATAGGCAAAAAAATAGAACCTACAAGAATTAACAAAATTTTCGATGAAACTCTTGCAACAGAACCGAATATCTTAACGTCAAAAGACGTAATGATCGATATTTCATCGACAAATTTCGATTTTTTCAAGGTCGCCGCTCCTGCCGGAATCGCTACACTTGCCTGGGGGTGATTTTGCAACTTCAACTTTTTACCTGTTTACACAAAGCATATAGTCTTGCACGAATACGTGAGATATAGATGGTTTCTTCTGAAATTCAATCATTTCCTACTAATTTTTTGCAATCAATACAAAAACCAAACCTTTGCCACTTCACCTTCGTTTAAGTCCTTGCCTTTAGGAACATACACAAGCGAATTGGCACGGGCTAATTCGATGAAATTAGACGAACCTGCAAATTTCAAAGATTCAATCACCATCTGCCCTTTTTCATTCGTTGAGACAAATGCCGGAAGCACGCATTCACGCTCTTTTGCGCTTTTTATTCTTTTCAAAACTACAGCATATTCGTCCTTGAAACCACAAACACTTGCACCTTGCATCCTCAAGATTGCTCTTCGGACAAAAAGATAAAAAGTCACCGCTGCAGAAACAGGATTTCCGGGTAATCCAAACACGAAACAATCCGATAGTTTCGCAAAAACCGTCGGTTTGCCCGGTTTGATCGAGACCTTTTCAAATAAAATCTCTGCTCCCAAGTTCCTCAAAGCCGATTTCGTAAAATCGTATTCTCCAACGGAAACCCCACCTGTTGTAATCAAAAGTTTCCCCTCTGAATCTTTTGAGATTACCTCTTGTTTGATTATTCTCGCAAGCATTTCTTCATCGTCGGCTATGTTTTTTAGAATTGTGGCGTCCAAGCCCAAGTTTTTCAAAAAAATCTTCAGCATTACCGAATTAGAATTTCTTATTTGATCTTTGCCCGGTTTTTCGTGAATTTCGACTAATTCAGTTCCTGTCGACAAAATCCATATTTTTGGTTGGCGAATTACCTTGACTTCTGCATATCCGAAAGCCGCCAGTGTAGGAACCATTTGCTCTGTAATTCGCTCACCGACAGAAAAGACTTTTTTTCCTTTTCTGATTTCTTCACCCATTGCAACGATGTTTTGCTTGTGCGAAGTCGGCTCGAGTATTTCAACAAATCCGTCGGTTTCTCTGGCAAGCTCCAGTTTCTGCACCGAATCGGCACCTTTCGGAACTCTTGCTCCGGTCATGATTTTGACAGCCTCTCCGAACTTGACTTCTCCGTCAAAGCCTCTTCCCGCAATTGATTCACCTACCAACCTGAGCCGCACCGGTGCTTTTTTTGTATCTTCTGATCTTACGGCGAAACCGTCCATCTGCGAGCGATCAAACGGCGGTAAATCTAAATCGGCCTCTATATCTTCTGCTAAGACTCTTCGAACAGAATCTTCTAACCTTACGGTCTCGGCTGAAAGCTTTGGGACTTTTTCATCTATGATTCTGAAAGCCTCATGAATCGGGATCATGTTTCGCATCTTGTGTAACGAAGTGTTAAACTAAAACTTAAATTCTATCACTCTTTAAGGAAGGAAAAACAACGATGATTGATTTTGAATGGACAGAAGAACATCTTGCTTTACAAAAAACGGTGCGCGAATTCGTTCAGCGCGAAGTTGCGCCGTATATCAAAGAATGGGACGAAAAAGAACATTTTGAACGCTCTGTATTCGATAAAATGGGCGAACTCGGACTCCTAGGAGTCTGCATACCTGAAAAATACGGCGGTGCCGGTTTCGATTACATATCTCTTGGCATTGTTTGCGAAGAATTAGAAGCATGCGATACCTTTATGCGCGTTGCAATGAGCGTGCATGTTGCTCTGAATTCGCTAACCTTGCTTAGCTGGGGAACAGAAGAACAAAAGCAGAAATATCTCATCCCGCAAGCAAAAGGTGAAAAACTAGCTACATTCGGCTTAACCGAACCAAACGCAGGAAGCGATGTTGTAGGAATTCGCTCATACGCACGCCGCGATGGCGACGACTGGATACTAAACGGCGAAAAAATGTGGATTTCACTTGCCGATGTTGCCGATCATTTCCTGTTCTTCTGTTGGACAGATGAAGAAAAACGCAAAAAGAGAGATCACTCCGGAATAAGCTGTTTTATCGTCGAACGCGGAATGAAAGGCTTTTCATCAGGAACAATTCACGGCAAAATGGGTATCAAAGCCGGCAATACAGGATATTTTTCTTTGCAAGACGTCCGAGTCCCAAAAGAAAACATGCTCGGACTTGAAGGTGAAGGTTTCAAAATCGCCATGTTTGCACTAGAAAACGGAAGATATACCGTGGCTGCTGGTGCAACCGGTGTAATACGTGCCTGCAGAGATGCCTCAATCGCTTACGCAAACACCAGAGAAGCTCAAGGACAAAAAATAGCTAATTTTCAGCTCGTAAAACAAAAAATAGCTGAAATGGAAGCCGATTATCAAATGTGTCATCTTCTGTGGCTTAAATGTGGTTGGCTAAAGAATGTCGGCAAACCTTCGGCAAGAGCTGCTTCACTGGCAAAATGGCAAGCAACAATTCGTTCAGAGAAAGCTGCGTCAATGGCAATCGAAATCCACGGTGCAAACGGATATACGAATGATTACCCGGTTGAGCGTTATTATAGAAACTGTAAAGCAGCAATTATCTACGAAGGCACGCGCGACATTCATACTCTAATGCAAGCCGATTGGGCGCTAGGTTTGAAAAAAGAACCGAAAGCAAGAGTTACGCTTCCTGCCTACAAAACAGCCAAAGCATGAGACAAATTCCATATACGTTGAAAATCCCCTGACTTTCAAGTCAGGGGATTACTTTTTCAGATGGACATCAGGATATTAATCGCCGGGAAAATAAGTCATCGAAGCCGGTATATCATCATTAGTGCCGAAGTTCACCGATGAAAAGCCGTTTGTCGTCATCAAAAGATACCATGTTCCACTGCGGAATACGGCAATATCCGTTTTCCCGTCACCGTCGAAATCTGCTGGCGCAGGCTTATCCGTTGAAATACCGAATTGAGTTGCCGCAAATCCTTCTGCCGAACGTAAAAAATACCAAGTTCCATCTGAAGGACGAAAAACTGCCAGATCGGCCCTTCCATCACCATCGAAATCGGCCGGAACAGGACGATCCTCACTCGTTCCAAATTGGACACCGATAAACTGATTGTCCGAGCTACGCAAAATGTACCATGTGCCGTTTGACGGGCGAAAAACGGCTATGTCGCTTCTGCCATCGCCATCAAAATCGGCACTTGAAGGTTTATCACCATTAGCTCCAAACTGAACAACGTTGAGTCCGCCATCGAAGCTTCGCAAAATATACCATGTGCCATTTGAAGGGCGAAAAACAGTAATATCTGCTTTCCCGTCACCATCAAAGTCACCTGAAACCGGGACATCACTACCCAAACCGAAATTAATTCCGGTAAAGCCCGCCGAACTACGTAGCAAATACCACGTGCCACTTGACGGACGAAAAACGGCAAAATCTGCAATGCCGTCACCGTCGAAATCGCCGACTATCGGTTTATCTCCGCCGGTGCCGAATTGAACGGCTTTTAAACCGTTATCTGAGCTTTGTAGAACATACCATGTCCCGTTAGATGGACGAAAAACGGCTATGTCGGACTTTGTATCGGTATCGAAATTTGCCGTTAGAGTCCCTGAAAATGTCGGACGATTTCTGGTATAAATTGAATCGCCTATAGGCGTTTGATCTCCATTTGCTGCATTGCCTGCAAAGTAAAACGTAACTTTTCCGATTCTTCTGTCAGGTGCATTCCACAAAAAAGTCCATGACTTTGTGTCAAACTGTGTAGGAATGGCTCCATCGGATGTGTGCTGAACGTAAAATCTCCGATTACCACTTACATTGCCTTGAACGATTTGTGTCTCCGGTGGCGACTGCGGCACCAATGAAAAACTTCCTGCTTGTCTGCCTTGATTGTCAATTGCAGTAAGCTGAAAACCGAAAAGAACCGTCTGCGATTGACTGAGAGTTACGGTTATCGAGTACTGTTTGTTCGGAACATAGTTTGACGGAACTCCGGAAATGGTAAGGCTACCAGAACCAGAATTTACTATGCCTTCGTGACAAGCTGTGCAATCTGATTCTCCAGGAGCACCACTGAAAGATGGCTGCGGTCCCGATAAAGACGCAGAGACTCTGTGCGTTGAAATCTGCTTTGAAAGAAATCCGAAAATCGCTAACCCAATAGCAATCCCAATACTAAAAAGCTTCAGCAAAATTTTAGATTTTTTTCCACCAAACAAATCCGCCTTGCTTGAACTTTGATTAAACATAACGTTTTCTCCTCGTTTCCAAAACTAATTGGATTATACATCAAAAAGTAGTTAATGACTTCAAAATCAAGAAAGCTTAACTTCTAATTGATTCTTTCAGGACGATGAAAGTCTGAAAAAGTTTTTCAAGTATCTCTTCTGATAAATTCTGATACTCGAACTTTCTTCTCAGCTTCGCCCAATCCGTAGAAACTCATCATCCGTCTAAAAACTTTCTTAATCATCATTAGCTATTCTATAATCTATCTGGATTACCACTTGCTATTGGCCAAAAATCGTTATTTGCTGAACCCATGAGTGTGATAACGCTTTTAACGGATTTCGGGTTGAAAGACTACTTTGTCGGGGCAATGAAGGGCGTGATTTTGTCAATAAATCCAAGCGCCGTGATTGTTGATATAAGCCATGAGATTGAACCACAAAGAATCAGATCGGCTACCTTTGTTTTAAGTAATTCTTATCACTATTTTCCGCCGAAAACAATTCATGTTGCAGTGGTTGATCCAGGTGTCGGATCGGAAAGACGTGCGATTTTGGTTGAAACGCCAAGATATTTTTTCATTGCCCCTGACAATGGATTACTCAGTTTCATCTTTGAAAACAACGATGAAACGGTAAAAATCTATGAGCTAACAAACGAAGAATTTTTTCTTCCCAAAATAAGTCGCACATTTCACGGGCGAGATATATTTGCACCTGTAGCTGCCCACCTTTCCATCGGAGTTTTGCCTGAACAGATGGGAAGAAAAATCCATGATCCGGTTCGTCTTGAAATCTCTATTCCGCAGAAATTATCGGAAAGAAGGCTTGCTGGGGAGATTATACACATCGATAGATTCGGCAACCTGGTAACCAACTTTCGCGGCGAGATTCCCGAAAATTTTGTTCTCAGATTAGGCGACCAGCTCGTGGAAAAACACTATAGGTTTTACTCGGAAGCAAAGGAAAATGAAGTATTTTCAATTGTCGGCAGCTCCGAATTTCTAGAGATTTCCGTTTTCCAAGATTCGGCCGCTTCGAGGTTAAAAGCCTTCATAGGTCAAGAGGTAGAAATGCTTATTCTCTAAGGAAAAATCAGGTCTGAATTAGCAATAACTGCATTATTTTGCTATTTTAGAGAAGTGGGGGAGTGCGAGGGGCAGTAATCCTCCTCAATTTATTGAGGGGATACACGGACCCCTCACCCTCTGGTTGACAACCGTTTGCGGTATGTTACCATAATGGTATAACATCTACGAAAGGGCGTATCAGGTATCTCCAGTGAAGGGGAGTAGTGGCCGTGTGGCGCGGCCTGCGGTCGTGTCATACCTTCTTGGATGGCACGGCGTCGCCGAACCGAAGCGCGAAGGTAAGCCTTTGCGTGCATCCGTTTTAAGGATGCCTCTCAATTTATTGAGGGGAGGACGTCACAAGTAAAAGAAAATTTTTATTACGGGAAAAAGGTATGGAAACAGGAAAAGAACAGCAATCAACCTTTGCCGCAGGACTTCGAGGGGTAATTGCAGCTCAAAGCTCAATCGGAGATGTTGATGGTGAAAGAGGTATTCTGATTTATCAAGGCTATAACATTCACGATTTGGCTGAGCATTCTACATTTGAAGAGGTTGTATTCCTTCTCTGGAACGGTCGTCTGCCGAAACACCAAGAATTAGAAGAGCTAAAAAGCAATCTGCGTGAAAATTACAGCTTGCCTGTGGAAGTTGTTCAGATGATGAAAAACTTCCCGAAAGATGCAGATCCGATGGATGTTCTCCGAACATCGGTTTCGGCAATGGCTTTTTACGACAAGGAAGGTAAAGCAACTGACAAAGAAACAGCACTTAGAACGGCAATAAAATTGACCGCCAAGCTTGGTCCGATCGTTGCAGCTTGGGAAAGAATCCGCAACGACAAAGAAGTCGTTCCACCTGATAAATCGCTAAGCATAGCCGAAAATTTCCTTTACATGATACGCGGCGAAAGAGCAGATGCTGATGAAGAGAAAATCTTCGACGTAGCTCTGATTCTGCACGCCGATCACGAACTTAATGCTTCGACATTCACCGCACGCGTCGTTGCAGGAACTCTAGCCGATATGTATGGAGCAGTTACAGCTGCAATTGCTGCACTTTCCGGTCCGCTCCACGGTGGAGCAAATACAGCCGTTATGAAAATGCTTCTGGAAATCGGAAGCCTTGATCGGGTTGAATCCTGGATCGAAGAGACTCTGGCCGCCAAGCGTAAAGTCATGGGCATCGGTCATGCTGTTTACAAAACAGAAGATCCTCGTGCAACATGGCTCAGAAAATTTTCAAAGCAAATGGCCGAAAAGAAAGGTCAAACAAAATGGTTCGAGATGTCACAAAAGATTGAAAAATTGATGTTTGAAAAGAAAGGTATGTATCCAAACGTTGATTTTTATTCTGCTTCGACTTACTATCTGATGGGGATTCCACTTGATCTATTTACACCTATCTTCGCCGTATCACGCATTTCCGGCTGGACAGGACATATTCTAGAACAATACTCTAACAATAAACTGATCCGCCCGCGCGCCGAGTACATAGGACCACGTAATTTGAAGTATGTGCCTATTGATGAACGCTGAAAACAATTACTAAGCATAAATCCAAGGAACAAAATGTCTGTTTTCTAGACTTCTGTCTGCTTTAAATTCTAAGGGTTGGAGACGAAGGCAATGAAAAACCGACACTTTTCAATAAAACTTTTTATCGGAATTTGTTTAGTTATGAGTTCAACGCTTGCACAAAACAACCTAAAACCACCTGTCGCAAAAAAAGAGCCGAAAGTTTTAAGAATCCACGGCTACGAGATAGTTGACAATTACGCATGGCTTCGAGATCGAAACGAGAAGAAAAATCCTGAGATAATACAGTATCTTGAAGCCGAAAACGAATATACCGAAGCCTACATGAAGCCTTATCAGAGCCTAGTGGAAACAATCTATAAAGAAATCCTCGGACGCATCAAGCAAACCGATATCAGCGTGCCTTACAAACTCGGCAAATACTGGTATTTTACCAAAACCGAGGAGGGCAAACAGTATCCGATTTACATGCGCAGCCTCGACCGAAAAGGAGAGAAAAAACCCGAAGTCTTGCTCGATCAAAACGAGATGGCAAAAGGTTACAGGTACTTTGCCATAGGTGGATTTGAAGTCAGCGACGATGGGAACTTTTTGGCTTTTTCTACAGATACAACCGGTTACCGCCAATATACTCTGCAAATAAAAAACCTAAAAACCGGAGAAATTCTTCCCAACAGAATTGAAAGAGTAACATCGGCCGTTTGGTCAAATGATGGAAAATACCTTTTCTATTCACAAGAAGACCCCATTTCAAAGCGTTCTGACAAAATTTTCCGCCATGAGATAGCTACAAACAAAAGTGAGCTAATTTACGAAGAAAAAGATGTTTTGTTCAATGTAGTAGTTAGTCGTTCTCGCGATAAAAGAATGCTTTTCATAGCTTCATACGCAAAAACGATGCGAGAATATCGCTATCTTCCTGCCGACAACCCACTTGGGGAATGGAAAATAATTACTCCACGTCGCGAAGGACATGAGTATTCAGCAGATTTCTACAACGGTGAATTTTACATACTCACAAATAAGCAAGCAGAAAACTTCAAAGTTGTTCGAGCGCCACTCGACGACCCGAGAGAGGAAAACTGGACCGATTTCATACCACATAACCCGGCAATAAAGATCGAGAGTATTGCATTTTTCAAAGATTATGCAGTGGTTTATGAAAGAGAAAACGGATTAGAGTATTTGAAAGTAATAGACTTAAAAACAAAACGCCCACCTCGCAGGATTCCGACTCCGGAAGATGTCTATACAATGCAGCTTGCATACAATCCGGAATTCGATACTAACGTTATCCGCTACTATTACTCTTCGATGGTAACCCCGCTCTCGACCTATGAATACAATCTTAAAACCGGCAAGACAAAACTACTAAAACAGCAGGAGATTCCGTCCGGTTACGATAAAAACCAATATGAAACGAAAAGAGTTTGGGCGACTGTGAGAGACGGAACAAAAGTGCCAATTTCAATTGTCTGGAAAAAAGGCGTGAATTTTGACGGAAGTGCGCCAATGCTCCTTTATGCATACGGAAGCTACGGAATTTCAATGATACCGAATTTTTCGGTAGCACGTCTAAGCCTCCTTGACCGAGGTATGATTTATGCGATTGCACACGTTCGGGGTGGTTCGGAACTAGGCGAAAAATGGCGTCAAGAAGGCAGAATGTTCAAGAAATTAAATACTTTTTACGACTTCATAGATTGTGCAAAATGGTTAATCGAAAACAAATACACATCCAGCGACAGACTTGTTATTCAAGGTGGAAGTGCAGGCGGAATGTTGATGGGTGGAGTTGTTAACATGGCACCAGAGCTTTTCAAAGCCGCCATCATTCAGGTTCCTTTCGTCGATGTCATAAACACAATGCTTGACGAAACATTACCGCTAACAACGGAAGAATGGATCGAGTGGGGCAATCCACACGAAAAAGAAGCTTTTGATTACATGATGAAATATTCGCCTTACGATAACATTAGGCAACAAAACTACCCGAACATGCTTGTTGAAGTCTCACTTTACGATAGCCAAGTGCATTATTGGGAAGGAGCAAAGTTTGTTGCTAAAGTTCGAGAAATGAAAACTAACGACAGCATCGTTCTTCTAAAAACAAACATGAGCGCTGGACATGCTGGAGCATCAGGTAGATATGATCGTCTCAAAGAAATCGCCTTCACCTATGCCTACGCACTGTTGCAGGTCGGTATATACAGATAACCTCAATGGGAAGTCATATGAAAATAGCCTTTTACGAAATCAAAGAAAACGATGTCAACTACTTTACCGAAAGACTTAAAGAACATCAACTCTTCTTTTTTAAGGAACCTTTGAAGGAAAATAACTTGGTAGATGCAGAAATAATAACCCTTTTTGTCGGCTCAAAGATAACTAAAAATATCTTAGAAAAATTCGGAAACCTGAAATATATATGCACAAGGAGCACAGGATATGATCATATTGATCTTAGAGAATGTAAAAAAAGAAGTATATTGGTTTCAAACGTTCCGGGTTATAGCACAGAAGCTATTGCCGAACAAACCATAGCCCTAATGCTAATCGTATCAAGAAGGCTCTTTGAAAGCTTCGAAAGAACACGCAAGGGTATCTTTTCCAGCGACGGACTCACAGGTTTTCAACTAAGAGGGAAAACCCTAGGCATCATAGGAACCGGACGAATAGGTAAGAGAGTAGCAGAGTTGGCAAAGGCATTTGGAATGAAAGTAATAGCTTATGATATTTTCCCCGACTTTGAAAAAGCAAAAACGATAGGTTATGAGTATGTAGATTTAGAATTTCTTTTAAGCGAGTCAAACATAATTACGCTACATGCAAACCTCACCGAAAAGAATTATCACATGTTGGATAAAAAAGCTTTTGAGAAAATGAAAGACAATGTCGTCATAATCAATACTGCTAGAGGGGAACTAATAGACACGGAAGCACTTATACAACATCTGAATTCCGGCAAGGTGAGTGCTGCAGCTATAGACGTTTTGGAAAATGAACAAGAAATAAGATATGGAACCAAAATCCTCGAAAGGGAAATAAAAGAGAATGCCTTGAGAAGTGCGCTTTCTAACTTTGTCCTGTTTGAGATGGAAGATCGGCTAAATGGAGTAGTTATCTCTCCTCACAATGCCTTTAACACCTATGAAGCTATTGAGGAAAACAAAAAAATCACGTTGGAAAACATATTGGCTTTTATCAACGGGAATCCGATGAATGTCGTTGAAAACGAGAATAATTGAGCAAACCAAGAAAAGTTTTAGGAACCGAACTTGAAAGTTTCATAACTTTGGAAGGCTATCGCAGTTCTAAACCATAGACTTTATTGTTTGTTGCAACAATAAGCTCAGAACTACCGTTGAAACAAAGTCCGACCACGTTCATTCCTGCAACGAATAATTCGGCCTCTTGGTCTTCGGCTGAGATTCTGACAATTCCGCGTCTACCTTGCAAACAAGCTGCTACGTAAAGATTTCCTTCATCATCGAAAGCCAACCCTTGTGGGCGTCCGAGCCCGCGAAAAAATACATCAACAATTCCTCTTCGATCAATTTTCCAGATTGTATCGAAACTGGAAAATCCCGGCGCAGTTACAAAAAGGTTATCCTCTTTGTCAAAAGCTAGATGATATGCAGCCATTGACGGTTCTAAAGTTGCGAAGATTTCCGCATTTCCCGAGTCTGAAATTTTATAGATTGTTCCGCTTCTATCGCCGACAAAAAGCTCGCCTTTACTGTTGAAAGCCAGTCCTGTTGCAATTCCCAGATTGCTACTGAAGGTAAAATAATTTCCGTCTCTTCCGATTTTCACGACTTCTCCCGACGCCCGATTTGTTACAAAAAGTTCGCCTTCGCCGTTAAATGCCAACCCTGTCGGATTCATTATGTCAATCGGCATCTCCAAGAGTTCACCTTCGGGTGTTAATCTGAAAAGAGTTACGGGAAGTTTTTGCCCGCGCGAACCGGAACGGGTTAGTATTATTGAACCATCAATCGGATCAATAGCAGGATTTGCAACTATATGCAAATCTTCGGCTAACATCTCGCCAACTCCTATGCTAAGCAAATTGCTTTGATCCGTACCGCTTTCAAGATAGACTTCTACTTCGCCTGTGAAAACCTCAGGTACAATCGCAACAATGCGTTTTCTCGAAACCCCAACCAACCTAGCTCTCAAACCGCCAAAATAAACTCCGTATTCGGTCCCATATTCAAATTCGAAACCCTCGCATTCGATTATTACCTCTCCGCCAGGTATTGCATAACGTGGACTTATGGAAATTATTTCTCCAGCTTGGTTCATAAAGTTTTATTTTACGTTTTTTACAAAAATGAGCAATTCTAAGACTTGGACATCCACACAGAAATTTCTATAATTGCCGTTAGAGAGCCCTAAACTGGAGGTGATGAAAACATAGGATCGGTTAGAGGAAATACCAGAGGACTTAAACCAAATCAACTCCGCAGAATTGAAAAACTCGCAACCCGTAGAGTCCAACCGGAACAGATAATCTCGCCCGAGCTTGCACGTCAGATGTCGGAAATTTCGCATGAAACGGGAAGACAAATCGGAGTTTTGATAAATCGAAAAGGACAGGTCGAATACGTAATGGTCGGCGATGCAAAGAAAATAGAGATGCCTGATTTTGGTAGAATCAGAACATCTCATGAAAGGTTTCGTGGTCTCAGATGCATTCATACGCACTTAAACGGCGAAAAAATTACTCAAGATGATTTGACCGACTTAGCACTTCTAAGGCTCGATTTGATGGCGGTTATACAGGTCAATCAAAAAACTGGTTTGCCGGATTTGGTTCACGTAGCGCACTTAATGCCGACCATGGCCGAAAAAATCGGCAACGAAAACTTACCTTACGAATTTCTGCCGCCTAAACCTCCATCTCAATTGGATGTTGACTTTCTGAAGCTGATGGATTCGCTTGAAGAAGAAATGGCGAGAAATCGCGGGGCGTTGAAGAACGAACTGGCCAACCGTGATAGAGCCATTCTGGTCGGAGTTACAACCGGTTATCTTTCCGAGGCTGAAGAATCACTACAAGAACTTGAGGAACTTGCAATCTCGGCAGATGTAATGGTTTTGGACAAAGTCATTCAACGCCGTCCTCAAATAGACCCACGAACCGTGTTGGGAAAGGGTAAGTTGGAAGAACTTTTGATAAGGGCCATGCGCTTAGGTGCAGATTTAATCATTTTTGATACCGAACTTTCACCGGCACAGGTTCGTTCGATCTCAGAAGTGACCGATTTGAAAATAATCGATCGTCAGCAATTGATACTTGATATTTTCGCCCAGCGTGCCCAGTCACGCGAAGGAAAGTTGCAAGTTGAACTGGCACAACTGAAATATCTTCTGCCACGACTTGTGGTAGGACAAAATTCCGCATTCTCCCGTTTAGCTGGTGGGATCGGTGGGAGAGGTCCTGGCGAAACAAAATTGGAAACAGATCGTCGGAGAGTGCGCGACCGTATCAACAGACTTGAGAAAGAAATCGAAAAACTCAATTATCAAAGAGAAGAAAGACGAAAAAACAGATTGCGTCACCGCATTCCTTTAGTTTCGCTCGTCGGATACACAAATGCAGGCAAATCAACTTTGCTAAATGCTTTGACTAAAAGCCAAGTTTACGCAGAATCAAAGATGTTCGCAACGCTCGATCCGACAGCAAGAAGGTTACGTCTCCCCTATGAACAGGAAGTTATAATCAACGACACAGTGGGATTCATTAGAAATCTACCGGAAACTTTGGTTACGGCGTTTCGTGCCACTTTGAAAGAAATAGCCGATTCCAGTTTGATTCTGCATGTTGTGGATGCTTCCAACCCGAATTGTTTTGCACAAATAGAATCGGTTGAAAAAATACTTTCTCAGCTAGATCTGATAAAAATTCCGCGCCTAATTGTACTTAACAAAACGGATTTGCTCGATAAAACAGAAGTCGAGGCTTTGAAAAGATCACTAGTTTACGAAAAACAAATCGAAAGCATTGCAGTTTCAGCTATAAAGACTGAAACTCTAATACCCTTAGTCGAAAAGATCGGTGAGTTCTTTGCTAAGGGTCTGTACAATGGATTTACCTACGGAGAGATGGGGCTTGATAGCATGTCCGCTCAAGCAAGATTATGATCAAAATCAAAGAAAAAATGCTCCGTATCTTCGGCCGGTTTTGGTTGCCTTTCAAGAAAGCTTCGCAGTCTCTAACCGAGAAACAAATCTTCTGGATGCTTTTTTTCTTTGTAGTCTGTCTAACAACTTTGTTGATTCACAATCCGTTCTGGCACTTTCAAAAATCGGAATACAAAGAAGGTGACATCTTACGCGAAAGCATTATCTCTCCTTCTGATATAACCTTCATTGACGAAAAGGAAACAGAAGCAAGACGAGAAGATGCACGTCAAAAAGTAAAACCGATATTCGTCTTTGAAGCTAATAAAGCAGAGACGGCAGTTCAAAACTTCAAAATTACTTTGGAAAGCATCTTTGAAAAAGCCCCGAAATCGCCTAACGTTGAAAATTCAAACATCGGTAGCCAAAGCAATCTTGCCGAAAACAAGAATGTAAACCCTTTTGCAAAATCTAAAAGAAACACGGCCTCTGTTACAGGTGCAATCTTGACAGAAACCGAAAAAGTATTAACGTCGAGAAAATTCAAAAATACAGAGATCGAAATGGTCCTAAGTGCTTTGCGTGAAAGCGCCGATGGATACATTTATAACGATTCCGACCGTCAGTATCTGAAGAACGAGGTTTTAGTGCTGGATAAACAAAAACCTTTCCAACAGTCAACTCAGAGTTTGCCTGAAACTAACTGGATTTCACTCTCACAGGCAAGGGAAAGATTGAAAAATAAACTCTACCAAATCAAAAGCTTAAGCGAAAAGGAAAAAGAGGCATTTTATGAGATTGCAGAGCAGTTCATTCAACCCAGTGTTTCTTATGACAGTGACGCTACTAACAAAGCTCTGGAATCTGCTACCCAAAGTGTAGCTCCGGTTGTAATTTCACTAAAGCGGCAGCAGAAAATAGCAAGTGAGGGCGATTACGTAAACGCAGAAATCCTGTCAAAAATCAAAGCTATAGAAAATTACACCCGCTCAACACGCCAATGGAACCATTTCTTTGGATTACTGATGCTCTTAACAGCACTGTATTGGATTGCATGGAAATACATCGAAAATCGAAGCCCGATGCTCAAAATCCCTCTTTCCACTACAAATGCTTTTGCTCTCTTTTGTTCGGTAATAATTGTTCAAGTTCTGATAAACATCATCTCCTTCCAAATAGCCAATTTTACAGCATTACAAAATGTTAAAGCACCGCTTAATGACGCAACCGTTTGGGCTTTTGCATGTCCTTTTGCATTCACAAGCCTTTCACTAGTTCTTCTTATTGATCCCAGAATTGCTTTGTTTTCGGGAACTTTTGCTTCTCTTTTGACCGGGTTTATTGCTCCTAGACCGTTGGAGTTTGTGCTTTACTCGGTAATATCTTCTTCAATAGGTGTTTACGGCATCCGACATTATCGCTCTCGTTCATCTTTGACAACATCAGGAATGTTCATAGGGCTTGCAAACTCGGCAACAGCTATAGCCTTAATTGCATACTTACAGCAACCTTTTATCCTTGATACGTTGCTCCTATCGGTTTGTTGTGCCTTCTTAGGCGGTATTGTAGCTTCAGCCGTAACAGCTGTTCTCCTACCTTTACTTGAATCTGCTTTCGGAATTTTAACCGATGTTAAATTACTTGAACTTTCAAATGCCGAATTACCGCTGCTGAAACAGCTAGCTATGCGTGCTCCTGGAACGAATCAACATTCGCATGTAGTCGGACAACTTGCAGAGGAATCATGCCGAGCAATCGGAGCCAACGGACTTTTAGCAAAAATAGGGGCGCTTTATCACGATATCGGAAAAACAGCTGCGCCGGAACACTTCATCGAAAATCAACGAGGTAAAAACCCACATGACAAACTCAAGCCTTCACAAAGTGCCAAAATTATCGTGAGCCATGTCACCTACGGGATGAAACTTGCAAAAGAACATAAACTACCACAGGTTATAGCCGATTTTATCCCACAGCATCATGGCACCAGAACACTTCATTATTTTCTACAAAAAGCGAAATCTCAGGCTTCATCACCGCATGAAATCGACGAAAACGATTTTCGCTATCCCGGACCTAAACCGCAAACCAAAGAAGCAGCGATATTAATGATAGCCGATAGCTGCGAAGCAGCTGCCCGTTCACTTGAAGAACCTACTCCAGAAAACCTGCGTTTTATCGTAACAAAAATCATCGACGCAATTTTAGCCGACAACCAACTCGATGAATGCGATCTCACTTTACGCGAGTTAGGTATAGTTCGTGAAACAATCATCAAATCACTTTCGGCTATTTACCATCCAAGAATCGAATACCCCGGTTATGTTCCACCATCAAAAGAAGAATCGGTTATGTATCAAACATCCACCTTGCCGAAATATTCAAATCCCGAAGAAATCCCGATCAGCAAAGGAGGCGAGATCGAAGAAGAGGCTTTTGAACATCATCAAAAATCTGCAAAACAGGGAAAATAAGTCTTCACTCTGAACCTAAAAAATACTTGAAACTTTGAAATATCGCTTCAGTCCATACCACCGCTGAAATTCATCGGCCTCCCTTGACTGAACCATTAAAACAGTATATCTTTAGATTGTTATAAAACTATTACAATAAAGGAACGAGGTCAAGACAATGAACGAAGTGGTAAAAGCAAAGTTAGAAGCTTTTCCGGTATTTGCCCGTCACATGGGAGTTTGGGAAGGAACATATACGCGAATAGACACAAAAACAGGCCAAATACTTGACAAACATAAAAGTCGGTTAACCTGTAAAATCCTCGAAGACGGTAGTTATTGGCAACAAAACGAATACTTTTGGGATGATGGAAAAACGGAAGTAAAAGTTTTTCCTGGTGAATTCAAAGATAATGCCTTAAAATTCGATAATGAAAGGCTTAAGGGCGAAGCTTTTGAAGTTGATCAAAACACCATCGTTCTGACTTGGGTCAACAAACATGAACCGAACGTTAGATATGCAGAAATCATAACGTTGGAGTCCGATTCCCATCGTTGTAGAGTATGGCAACATTTTGAAAACGGTGAGTTTACTAAAGTAACGGTTATTGACGAAAGAAAAGTGTCTTGAATTTATGTTTCTGAAAAAATCGGCAAACTTTTGTGAGAAGAGAAGCAAATTGGTTTTACTTCTCCTTACCATATTTGTTTTTCCATTGAAAGCGCAAACGGCGCTGGAAATCGCAAAGAAGACAATCGAAGCATCTGGCGGTCAAGTATGGCGCACCCCTGCAACCCTACAACTTGAAGGAACTGCCGTCGTTTACTGGTTCGATGAACCCAAACAGCTTGTCAAATATAAGATGTGGCGTGTCTTTCCGAAAGAAAACACTTCGGCACACACCGCAAACGGCAAAGTCCGATTCGATGCTTTTGAAAAAGATAACAAGATATTTTTCCAAATTTCCTTCGACGGCGAAAAAACCCATCAAAACTTAAGTCCTTTGGCCCAACAGAAGCAGGAACTTTTGCGCTGGGGAAATAATTTCGGTTTTTCCATTTTCCGCTTCATTGAAAATGAAGGTTTCAAGTTAGAACTCTTACCCGAAGATAAAGTTGACGGACATCCTTGTTACTTTATAAAAGTAATTGATCCGAGTAAAACAGAAACTATCTTCGGGATTGACAAAAAAAGTTTTTTCATAAGATATGCGGGCTTCAAAACGCCGATAGGGTTTCATGAACGGATTTATGACAATTTTGTGAAAGATCGCAAAACAGGCTTCGTCCAACCGCTTCATCTGAGGATATTTAACGACGGTATCAAAACAACAGAAGTTTTTTGGAAAACCTTCAAGATAAACGAACCGATTCCGGATGAAGTTTTCACGATCAAAGTCTTATAAATATCGAAAAAACTTCAGAGCTTTTTGTTTGACCGAACCTGAAACGGATGGAACTCTACTGCAATTCGCCTGAGAAACGATTTAGTGATTTCCGAAAACCCTTTCAAAAATTTTATCAACGTTGCGAAGATAGTAGGAAGCATCAAAAATTCTTTCTATTTCTTCTTCTGCAAGTTTTGAGCGAATATCAGGGTCTCTCAAAACCAAGCTCTTGTAATCTTCATCAACTTCGAGACCTTGATGAAGCTTCTGCCAAACCTTCATAGCATTTCGCTGAGTCCACAGATAAGCCTCTTCACGCGAAACACCTTTTTGTGTCAACGCCAAAAGCAATTGACCGCTGAAAATAAGCCCGTGCGTCAGATGAAGATTTTTCAGCATATTTTCCGGATATACAACTAAAGCATCAAGAAGTGACGTGGTCTTTGTCAGTATGTAATCCAATGCTGCCGAAGAATCAGGAAGCACAATTCTTTCGGCTGAGCTATGTGAAATATCTCTTTCGTGCCACAAAGCAATGTTCTCAAGACCTACAATTGCATTTGCTCGAATTGTTCGGGCAATACCGCAAATCCTCTCTGAAAGTATTGGGTTGCGTTTGTGTGGCATCGCAGAAGAACCTTTCTGTCCCGTTTTGAACTTCTCTTCAGCTTCCCGCACTTCCGTTCTTTGCCAATGCCGGACCTGAAGAGCAATTTTTTCAAGACTTGAAGCCACAATTGCCAAAGTGCAGAGATATTCAGCATATCTGTCGCGCTGAATCACCTGAGTCGAAATAGAAGCAGGTTTTAAGCCGAGTTTTGCGCAAACTCTTTCCTCTACATCAGGTGACAAATGTGCAAAAGTTCCCACAGCACCTGAAATTTTCCCAACAGCTACAGTCTCTCTTGCACGTTCAAGTCTTGTCTTGTTTCTTTGCATTTCCGAAAACCATAAAGCCCAAGTTAAACCAAATGAATATGGCTCGGCATGAACACCATGTGTTCGCCCCACTTGCAGAGTGTTTTTGAATTCAAAAGCACGACGTTTTAAAACATGCAAAAGATCGTCAATTTTTCTAAGCAAAATATCGCACGAATCACGAAGTAAGAGCGCATTTGCCGTATCAACAACATCTGAAGACGTCAATCCGTAGTGAACGAACCTTGCGGCTTCACCGATATTTTCTGCCAGATTCGTCGTAAAGGCTATTACATCGTGATCCGTCACCTTTTCGATTTCAGATATTCTCTCAACTGAAAAAGAAGCTTTTTCTTTTATTTGTTTTAGTGCCTCTGGTGGGATAATTCCGTCTTCTGCATGAACCTCACAAACCGCCAACTCAACTTCCAGCCACTTTTTGAATTTATTCTCAAGCGACCAGAGTTGTTTCATCTCAGGCAAAGTATATCTTTCAATCATAGCTACAAAACTTTTACTTACCTTAGGTTTAAGTTATTTCTGACACTTCTTCTTGAAAAATATCTGATGGCGCGACAAATATCCCTCTTTATCTGCTCCCTTAAATCCTCGACCCCACTAAATTTTTTTTCATCCCTGATCCGATGCAAAAATCGCACTCTCAAAACGTCCCCGTAAAGTTCTCCCTCAAAATCGAAAATATGAGTTTCTATTGAAACATCGCTGGCTTGGCCGAATGTAGGACGCACGCCGACGTTTGTAATACTTCGATACCATTTTCCGTCGATCAGCGTTGCCGTTGCATAAACACCGTATTTCGGAATGACTCTGTTTAGAAGTTGCAAATTAGCCGTGGGGAACCCTATCTTTGCACCGCGTTTTTGCCCGTGAATAACTTCACCTTCAACGCCGTAGGGACGTCCGAGCATTCTTCTTGCAAGATTCACCTTGCCTTGAATTAACAACTCTCTTATCTTCGATGAAGAAATCCTTTGTCCACGAAGACTTACTTCTGGGACTTCATCAGCAAAAAAGCCGAGTTTATCGCCCATTTTCTTGAGCAAATCTATATTTCCACGCCTATTTTTACCAAAAGCGAAACCTTTTCCCAGATAAACTTCTCTGGCCTGAAGTCGCTCGTGAACGATTTTCTTCAAAAAGTCTTCAGCTTCGATCGAAGCGAATTCCTTGTTGAAGTTTATAACTATGGTTTGCTGGATTCCGAAAAATTCAAAAGCAGCAAGCCTTTGATCAAGGGTTTGAAGCAAAGGTGGTGCATTCTCAGGATACAAAACGGCACGTGGATGTGGATCAAAAGTTATGACCGTCGAAACTGCTCCGCATAGCTTGGCTCTTTCAACCACCGTTTTTATTATTTTTTGATGTCCTAAATGAAAACCATCAAAGACGCCGAACGTCAAAACGGTCCCACGTGCGATGCTTGCATTGTTTATTCCATGAAAAATTTTCATATCTATTCGATCTTTATCTCGGTGTAGTTAAATCCCTCAAAAATTTGTATTCTCAACCCAAATTCATAAATTCTTAAAACATGCCTCAGCATAACTTAAAACTCCGAACCATAAACTGTTTCATCAATCTAAGGTCTGCGGAAAAACCTCATGAAAGCGGAAATTCTAAATTTGCATGTCAGTCGACTTCTACAACCAAGTTATCATAAGCGAAAAAGACATTTTCCGGGAGAAGCTTTGAATCTCGCTCATGCAGTATTTCATGGTTCATGTGAGTTAGAAAAGCTCTTTTAGGTTTCAACTCGGCGATAATCGTCAGGGCTTCTTCCAAACAAAGATGTGTCGAATGAGGTCTGATCCGCACGCAATCTAGAACCAAAACGTCTAAATTCCTCAGTCCATCCATGGAGTTGGGTGGAATGAACTTCAAATCGGTTGCATAGGCAACGTTGTTGAAGCGGTAAGCCATAACTGGAAGTTCTCCGTGAATGACTTCAAGTGGCATGATTTCAAGATCTTTGCCAATGTAGAATTTTGCTCCTGGAAAAACAGTATGCGGAATCAGTTGTGGCAAACCACCGCCGATGTGAGTCGGCTCGAATATGTATTTGAAGATTCTTCTTAGATCTTTCCAAGTCAATTCATCGGCGTAAACTCCTATAGCTCCATGTTTGAAATTCAGTGGGCGTATGTCATCAAGTCCGAAAACATGATCCACATGACAATGCGTTATCAAAACAGCATCGAGATATTTTATCTTTGCCCGAAGAGCTTGCTGGCGAAAATCTATGGATGTATCGACTAAAACTCTCTTGCCGCCGTGTTCAAGCAGAATCGAAGCTCTGAGTCTTTTATCTCTTGGATCGTCAGAAAGGCAAGTTTCACATTCGCAACCGATAGAAGGCACACCAGTAGAAGTGCCCGTTCCTAAAAACGTCAACTTCATAAAAACCACAAACAAGAAACAAAAGGCAAAAAGCTAGACTGAAATTCTGGTTCTTTCGTCCCAATCTCCTCTCGTAGTTACGGTTTCTTGAGCATTTCCTTATGGAAAAAATTAAGACATTTTGCCTAAAATTCATGCATCTTAAAAGGCTTTTTCTTCCTTTTCCGGGATTTTCATCTTTTTTCGGAGGTTTTCACTCTTTCAAAAACTTCGTTTTTCTCCGCAAGTTTCATTTGTCCGGATTTTCTCGCTCTTTCGAAGATTTTTATTTCTTTCCGAGAATATCTTTTGCTGAAAATTTTTTCGCTGCTTGAGCTTTAAGTTTTTCTTCTGCCAAACGCACCATCTGAACATATTGCATTCTTGTCTCTGCCAAAAGTTCGTTCAAAAGGCTTTCTTCTTCGGCATTCAAATTGCCTTTCGTTTTCTCTTTGAGCATTGCAAGCACGTCTATCCAATACTTCCCTGCTTCCAAATCAACCATCTTCTGTCCCGTAATCGGATGAGGTGTCACTCCCAAAACACCAGCTATGTTGCCTGCAATAGTCGATAAAAAGCTCATGAACATCGTTGAATCGTCACCCGGCCGCCGCTTCGATTGTTCTTGTTTCTCCTCATTTTTTGAGCTCTTCAAAGTTTCTTCTGTATTTGCAACAGATTTTTCTTTAAGCTCATCTTTACGCTCGATAACCACTCCTTCGCGTAACGTTCCATCAAGATTAAACTTCCTCCTGTCGTTCACCTTTATGGTAACTTCCTCTGCCTGATTTTCCTTCCCTATCATCTTCCATTCTCCTTACCACTATTGCTTCTGAAAATCTCATAGTAACATTTTTAAGCACCAAAATCTATCTTTTGAGTCTACCTTCTCTGAAATTCGGCCGATTTTCTCTTTTTCAAGAAAATTAAGTCGAATTCCCCTACCAGAGGTCTGGTTAAATTTTCCTAATCGACGAAACTCGATTGAGTTTTTGCTTAAAAAGGTGAAAGTTTTGTGATAGAATTTTTCACAAAGGTTATAAGAATATGACAAATGAACGTCCGCTGAAGGGTCTGAAAGTTTTAGAGATGGGGCAGCTTCTAGCCGGTCCTTTTTGTGGATCATTGCTTGCCGGATTTGGTGCAGAAGTAATCAAGATTGAAAAGCCGAAAACAGGTGATCCGTTACGAGTATGGAGAAAAATTTACAAAGGGACATCGCTTTGGTGGCTTTCGATGGGTAGGAATAAAAAATCGGTAACATTAGACATGACGCATCCAAAAGGGCAAGAGATAGCTAAAAGATTGGCATCGAAGGTTGATATTCTGATTGAAAACTTCAAGCCCGGCACGATGGAAAAATGGGGCATGGGATATGAAGAATTGAGAAAACTCAATCCCGGTTTAATAATGGTCAGAGTTTCAGGTTGGGGACAAACAGGACCTTACGCTTCTCGTCCCGGATATGCAAATGTTTGCGAAGGTGTTGGCGGATTAAGATACACTACAGGCTATCCTGATAGGCCACCTGTTCGGACAGGAACATCAATCGGTGATACCCTGGCAGGGCTTCATGCCGCACTTGGAGCATTGATTGCCGTTTATTATCGAGATGTCAAAGGCGGAGAAGGACAAGTCGTTGATGTAGCGATTTATGAATCGGTTTTTAACATGATGGAATCAACACTTGCCGAATACGATAAACTGGGTTTTATTCGTGAAAGAACTGGGGCAAAGCTAGATGGAATTGTACCGACTTCGACATACCAAACGAAAGATGGAAAATTCATAATCATCGGCGGGAACGGAGATTCGATTTACAGGCGTTTGATGTATGCAATTGGAAGACCCGATCTGGCTGAACATCCTGAGATGCAGAATAATGCCGGCAGAGTAAAACATGAGGAAGTCATTGATAAAGCAATAGCGGACTGGACAGCCGCACATACTTATGAAGAAGTTTACACAAAGATGATAGAAGCTGAAGTCCCTTGTGGGCCTGTTTATTCGATAGCCGACATCGTAAAAGACCCACAATACAATGCGCGCAATATGTTCGAGACAGTTGAAATCGAACCAGGAGACAACGTAAAAATCCCTGCAGTCGTGCCTTTTCTTTCAAAAACCCCTGGCGGAACTGATTGGATAGGTCCGAAACTCGGTCAGCACAATGAAGAAATCTACATTAACTTTTTGGGTATGAGCAGAGAAGAATATGAAAACTTAGTCGCACAAGGAGTTATTTGAAAGACTTGTTTTTGGAGCATTGCCGATGGAGTTACCGAAAAAAGTAGAAATAGTCGAAGTAAGCCCACGCGACGGGCTTCAGATGCTTCCTCATCTAGTTCCAACTCAAGAAAAAGTGCAACTGATAGAAGCTCTAAGTGAAGCAGGCTTCACGAGAATAGAAGTTACCTCATTTGTCTCCCCGAAACATGTTCCACAAATGGCAGACTCGAACGATGTTTTGAATTCGATAAAACATTTGAAGTTTCAAAAAATGGCACTTGCATTGAACGAGAAAGGCTACAAAAGAGCCATTGATGCAAGGGTTGACTGGATTTGCTATGTACTAGCAGCAACCGAGCAAATGTCTAAACGAAACGCAAACACGACGGTTGCCGATAGCATTCAAGTGGCAAAAAGATGTATTAAAGAAGCTCACGATGCCGGCATAAGAGTGCGTGCTTCGATAGCTGTTTGTTGGGTCTGCCCCTACGAAGGAAAAGTCCCGAAAGAGAAAGTCCTAGAAATTACAAAAGAACTGATAGAAGCCGATGAGATTGCCTATAACGATACAGTTGGGCGCGCTGTCCCAAACGAAGTTTACGAACTTTGCCGTATGGCGAAAGACTCTTTTCCAAATGTAAAATTCGCTGGTCACTTTCACGACACGAATTTCACCGCTTTGGCTAACATATACGCTGCAATGACCGCCGGATGGAACATCTTTGATTCTTCGGTCGGCGGACTCGGTGGCTGTCCCTTTTCACCCGGAGCAAGCGGTAATATAGCCACAGAAAAAGTGCTTTGGATGCTCAACAGGATGGGCATTCAAACAGATATTGACCCCGAAAAACTTGCAAAACCTGCAAATCTAGCGAAAATGATAGAAAAAAACTACGGTGCGAGCGATAATTCTTCCGACAGATGACTCGCGCATAATCAACCGATCAAAACTCCCTTCAATCCGGTTTTCTTTTTAATTTACATCTGAGTCAAACAGCTCAGGCTTTTCTTATGCTAACCTAGCCTCGTTTGTAAGGTTTGGCTTTTCGGCTAAACTTTTTATATGGATAAAAAATCTCTTGCAGTTTCAATTATTGCCGTTTTGATAAGTTTTGTAGGCGGATTTTTACTAGCAAATGCACTTAATAAACGTGAACTTGATCAACTCCGTAGTGAAAATGCAAGGCTCCAATCTGAAAACCGAAAATTAACGTTAAGCGATGAAGAAATTCAAGCCAAACTTGCCGAAGCAGATAGAAGAACCGACGATTTTGACTTTCAAAAAAGCTTAGGCATTGCGCTTTATCGTTATTCGATTATTTCACAAGAACCGAAATACCTGCCGGATGTAGTTAGACTTCTTGAAAGAGCAAATAGCTCTAACCCAAACGACTTCGAGACCCTAGTCGCTCTGGCAGGCGTCAGTTTTGACCTAGGACAAACCAAAAAGGATAACCTTTACTACGAAAAAGCCAGAAAATTTTACCAAGAAGCCTTGAAACTTCGACCAAAAGATGCAGATATTCAAAACAGCATCGGAGTAACCTATCTTTTGTCGGAACCACCGGATCATGAAAAAGCAATCATAGAGTTTCAGAAAGCTTTGAAAATAAATCCGAATCACGAAAAAAGCCTGGAAAATTTAATCAGAGCTTACACAGCTCAAGGAAAAAACAAAGAAGCAGAAGAAGCAAAAAACAAACTCAAACAGATAAACCCAGAAAATCAAATTTTAAAGGAATTAGACAAACCTAGATGAAGTGTTTAACCGTTATTCTGATTATTCTGCTGATTTTGCTGATTCTAACCATTCGCTATAGACGTCAGATTCAGCTTTCTCTTTACATTTTTCGACTTCTTTTTGCAATACGAAAAAATGAAACACACCTGAGAGAAGAGCAAGAAATTCGTTTCGTTTGCTGTGTCGGTTGTAAAAAATGGCTCCCTGCTTCAGAAGCTATTGACCTTCAACTCGGAAACTTCTACTGCTCTAAAGAATGCCTCAATAAGAGATTGCACTGAAAAGCAATGTGTGAGAAATTCAACTTTATTTGAAAGCCCGTAAGATAAAATCAAAAGCAGAACATAACCCAAAAATTAGTTTTTTTGTTCAGGAGTAAAAGCGAAGGCATATCAAGCTTGTGTCCTAAAATAGACATAATCATCGCCTTTTTGATAAGCTTGAGTTAAGATAGACATGCTCGATATTCCTACGCTAGAAACTTGGCTCTGGGAAGCCGCCTGTGCCATTCGCGGACCGGTGGATGCGCCCAAGTTCAAGGACTACATCCTGCCGCTGATCTTCCTCAAGCGGCTTTCCGATGTGTTCGATGACGAAATCGCCCGCCTGAGCGCTGAATTCGGGGATCGCGATCGGGTTTTGCAGCTGCTGGAACAGGAGCGCGAGCGCGGGCAGGTCCACCTGGTGCGCTTTTACATCCCCGAGAATGCCCGCTGGCAGGCCATTCGCCAACGCGGGATCGGAACGCTGGGCCAGTTCCTGACCGACGCTGTGCGGGATGTGGCGCGCGAAAACCCGTCGCTGCAGGGCGTGATCGACATGGTGGACTTCAACGCCACCGCCGCTGGGCAGCGTATCATTTCCGATGAGCACCTGAGCAATTTGATCGAAGTGCTCTCCAAACACCGCCTGGGCCTGCACGATGTGGAGCCGGATATCTTGGGCCGCGCCTATGAGTACCTGCTGCGCAAGTTCGCCGAGGGACAAGGCCAAAGCGCTGGCGAATTCTATACCCCGCGCGAAGTGGCTATCCTCATGGCACACTTGCTTGATCCCCAACCCGGCATGACCGTCTATGACCCAGCCTGCGGCTCCGGGGGCTTGCTCATCAAGTGCCATCTGCGGTTGGTGGAGAAATTCACCATAGAGAACACAGAGAGCACGGAGAAAAACTCTGTGGCCTCTGTGGTGAGGAAAAGAGCAACCCTGCCGCCCGGTATCGCTCCCTTACGCCTGTTCGGGCAGGAGATCAACCACGCCACCTTTGCCATGGCGCGGATGAACGCTGTCATCCACGACCTCGATGCCGATATCCGCATCGGCGATACCATGCGCCACCCAGCCTTCAAAGACGCCGCCGGGCGCTTGCAAACCTTCGACCGGGTGACAGCCAACCCGATGTGGAATCAAAAATTCCCCGTCGAAACCTACGAAAACGACCCATACGACCGCTTCGGGATGGGCACGCCGCCCTCCTCCAGTGCCGATTGGGGCTGGCTGCAGCACATGCTGGCGT
>Ga0197142_1000174_pt1 | contig 57719 bp, 45 predicted proteins | sample GBS60_MetaG_FD_148614 | JGI IMG/M metagenome (GOLD analysis project Ga0197142, IMG submission 148614) | Sediment microbial communities from Great Boiling Springs, Gerlach, Nevada, United States - GBS 60_MetaG | ecosystem: Environmental > Aquatic > Thermal springs > Hot (42-90C) > Sediment... | reverse complement strand
AAAATTGTCCAAATCAAAATCCTTATGGACCTGACTTTGATTACTCAAAAGAGTTCGCAAGTTTAGATTTGGCACAGGTTAAAAAAGATTTAATTGATCTGATGACAACTTCTCAAGATTGGTGGCCTGCAGATTTTGGTCATTACGGACCACTTTTCATTCGCTTGGCATGGCATAGTGCTGGTAGCTATAGAGTCTTTGATGGTAGAGGTGGTGCAAGGACAGGTGAGATGAGATTCGCTCCAAGAATTAACTGGCCTGATAACATCAGTTTAGATAAAGCAATTCGATTACTCTGGCCAATCAAACAAAAATATGGAAGGAAACTTTCCTGGGGAGATTTAATCATTCTTTCTGGAAATGTTGCACTTGAAGCAATGGGAATGAAAACTTTTGGGTTTGCTGGTGGCCGTGAAGATATCTGGGAAGCTGATGAAAGCACCGATTGGGGTCCTGAATTAAAAATGTTAACAGATGAAGGAAGATTTAAAGATGGTGAGCTCGAAAAACCATACGCAGCGACTGAAATGGGATTGATTTATGTCAATCCAGCTGGTCCTGGTGGAAATCCTGACCCGGTTGCACTCGCACAACAAATCAGACTTTCATTTGCAAGAATGGGAATGGATGACGAAGAAACAGTTGCTCTGATTGCTGGTGGTCACGCATTTGGAAAAGCACATGGCGCAAGTCCAGAAAGTTATGTCGGTCCAGAACCAGATGCTGCTCCAATCGAAGAACAGGGACTTGGATGGAAAAGCTCTTACAAAACTGGAAAAGGTCCGGATACTTTCACATCTGGATTTGAATTAGCCTGGTCTCAAACTCCTACAAAATTTGGAATTAGCTTTTTGAAAAATCTTTTCGAATATGAATATGAATTAATGAAAAGTCCAGCTGGTAAATGGCAGTGGGTTGCAAAAGATGCACCAGAAATAATTCCTGATGCTCACGACCCAAATAAAAAACACAAACCAATGATGTTAACTTCGGACTTATCATTGAGATATGATCCGATCTATGAAAAAATAGCCAGGAAATTTTTAGAAAATCCAGAAGAATTTGAAAAAGCATTTGCTAAAGCCTGGTTCAAACTTGTACATAGAGATTTAGGACCACGTGATTTGTATCTTGGTCCAGAAGTTCCAGAAGAAGTTTTTCCCTGGATGGACCCACTTCCAAAAAGAGATTTTGAAGTAATTGATGAAAATGATATTGAGGAATTGAAGAAGAAGATTCTCTCTGAAGGATTAAGCTTAAGAGAATTGGTTTACACAGCCTGGTCATCTGCTTCAACATATCGAGATTCAGATAGAAGAGGTGGTGCAAATGGTGCAAGAATTCGACTTGCCCCACAAAAAGATTGGGAAGTCAATCATCCTGAAGAATTGAAAAAAGTTCTGTCTGTTTATGAAAAGATTCAAAACGAATTTAATTCTAAGCAAAAGAATGGAAAGAAAGTATCAATTGCTGATTTGATTGTATTAGGTGGTTGTGCTGCAATAGAAGTCGCTGCAAAAAATGCTGGCTTTGATGTGAAAGTTCCTTTTACTTCAGGTAGAGTTGACGCCGGTGAGGAACATACTGATGTAACTCTTTACTCATACATGGAACCATTTGCAGATGGATTTAGGAATTACATTAAAGATCCATCAAAATATTACGCAGAATATTTACTTGTTGATAAAGCTCATTTATTGAAATTAACAGTACCTGAGATGGTTGTTTTGGTTGGTGGTCTTCGTGTATTAGGTGCCAATTATCAGTACACAAACTATGGTGTCTTTACTGATAAACCAGGAACACTTTCAAATGATTTCTTTGTAAATCTTTTAGATATGAAATATGAATGGAAATCGGCAGATGATAACAAGTATTTATTTAATGGATACGATAGAAAAACTGGTGAGTTGAAATGGACAGCAACAAGAGTAGATTTAATCTTTGGTCATCATTCCGAATTGCGCGCTGTTTGTGAAGTCTACGCTGCAGAAGACGGAAAAGAGAAATTTGTGAACGATTTTATTTCTGCATGGAATAAAGTAATGATGTTAGATAGATTTGATTTGAAGAAGTAAAATTTAAGATTTATTGTGAATGTAATCTATAGTGCCGGGTAATTTTTACATTGCTCGGCACTTTTTATATCATAGGATTATCATTGATTAACTTAGGAACAGAAACATTTTTTTGCATTGTATCAAAAACAATTTTTTTACATCTTATCTTTTGAAATGAGAAGTAAATTTTTAAATAAAAGATTGGTTTCGATTTTAATTTTATTTGCCTACTTAGGGGTTTTTACGGCAAATGTATATCATTTCCATAATGTAAATTTTGTTTTTGGAAATAGTGAATTTTTTAATCAATACAGATCAAGTAATATCGTTCAACACGACTTTAGTAATTGTTTAGTTCAATCGACTTTTCGTTCAATTCATATTTCGTTCATAAAACCCAACAAAGTTGTAATTGTTATTGAAAAAATTTTCGGTTTAGAACCACAAGAATTAATCTCTCCACAGAAAAACTATCTTTTAAGTAGTCTCAAATTAAGAGCCCCACCTTCAAAACACTCCTGAATTGTTTACATAAAAAACCAAATCAAACGAACAATTAGTTAATAAAATTAAATCAATAAAAATTTAGGAGTGTTAATATGATTACTAAATTATTTCTCAAAGTATCATTTGTTCTATTCTTATCATTTGTGATAATTTCTTGTTCAAAAGATGAACCTTTAGCCCCAGAGGAAGATCATTTTGAAGCTGAAGGAATGGTTTTCTATGAATCGGGTATTAAGATTGTAGAAATTTTTAGAGGAGTTACTACGGATACATTTTTTGTCCCTTCAGGAAGTATGACACCACACATTGATGTAAAATTTTTAAGTCCTGAGAGAGAACTTCTTGATCCACCAGACTACAGGGAAAAACCAATGGGATGGGCTATTTCAGATACTTCAATTGTATCATTACATCAGGATGCTGGTGATGAAGGTAAATACGAATTTCATCTTGAAGGTAAAAAAGCTGGAGTAACTGATATAGAATTTTTTGTTTTGCATGAAGGTCATCCCGATTTTCGTTCAGAAAAAATTCCAGTGAAAGTTAGGTGATGAGATATTTTTTAAAATTTAATCTTTTGAGGAATCGCCATTTTTTAATGGCGATTCTTCTTCTGTTTAATAATCCACTTTTCACACAAGGCAATTCAATTTTTATATCAGGCAGAATTCTTAATGCAGAAAATTCTGAAACAGTTGCAAACGCGGTAATTGAAATTGTCAGTGAAAAAATTTATTCTACTTCAAAAAATGATGGGACATTCAGAATAGGGCCTATTAATTCAGAAAACTTTAGATTAAAGATCACTCATCTGGCTTTTCAGGAAAAATTAATAGACTTTAGGTCACCTAAGGAAAAAGAGATTAATATTGTAGTGTATCTTTTTCCAAAAACTATAAATCTTTCACCAGTTATTGTATCTGATCGAAAATCAACCGAGATGATTGATGAGCTACAACAATACAACACAAAACTTGCGGGTAAAGAATTACATCAAAAACTTGGACAAACAATTGCATCAACTTTGAAGAATGAAACCGGTCTGGCTGTTCGTTCTATGGGACCAGCTCCATCACGACCTGTATTTAGAGGATTAGGTCAGGATAGAGTAATGATTACTGAAGATGGAATGAAATCAATCGATTTATCTGCAACTTCACCTGATCATGCAGTGACAATTGAACCTTTCAATGCAGAACGAATTGAGGTCTTGCGAGGACCAAAAATTTTAACTCAAACTTCAACCACTATTGGTGGAATTGTAAATATTGTAAGAGAAGAAATTCCTGAGCAAATACATAATCAACCACATTTATTATTGGGAAGTTATTATGAAACAGCTAACAGGGGATTACTTGGAGCAATCAAGAGCGAAATTCCGATAAAACCGTTTCAACTAAAGTTTGATTTAAATCAAAGACGAACATCTGATTTAGCAACACCGGCTGGAATATTGAAAAACTCTTCATCAAAAAATTTTACAGGTTCTGCAGGATTAAGTTATGTAAGAAATTTTGGTTTTGTTGGTTCGAGTTACAAAGTCTATAATCTAAATTATGGTATCCCTGGTGGATTTGTGGGGGCACATCCTTTTGGTGTTAATATTGATATTAAGAAAAGACAGTTTGGAATTTCATCCAGAATTAGCTTGAATGATTTAGATAAAAATATTTTGATAGATTTTAGAAATAATTACTATAGACATAAAGAATTTGAACACAGTGGTTTGATAGGTAGTGAATTCAGGATAATTACAAATTCTGGAAGAGTAGTTTATTCTCATCAAAATGGAGAGTTATTAAAAGAACTGGAAGCAGGTCTTTCATTCGAAATAAGAGATTTTGATATAGGAGGATATGTTTTTACACCACCAACAAAATCTTATAATTTTTCAGCTTTTTTGTATAATGATTTTCACCTGGGAAGGTTGAATCTTGATGCCGCTTTGAGAATTAGTTATGATGTAGTTGATCCAAAAGTTAAGAAAGTCAGTAAGAAAATTGGTGAAATTAACAGAAGAGAATTTTTTAACATTTCAAGTTCGATTTCTTTCATTTATAAAATATCTGATGTGGTTTTTATTGGGAGTAATTTAAGTCGCTCGACACGTGTTCCAACAATTGAAGAATTGTTTTCAGAAGGACCCCATCTTGCTGCTTATTCTTTTGAAGTTGGAAATCCAAATTTAAATTCAGAAAAAGGATGGGGGACTGAAATATTTGTTTATCATAAATTTGAGAAATTGGATTTTAATTTGAATGTATTTTACAATTACTTGAATTCTTACATCATTCCAAGAAATACTGGTAAGATAAACTATCAAACATTTTTACCTATTTATGCAACAGAAGGTGTGAACGCTGTAATTTATGGATTTGAGGGTTCAGCAAGAATCAAATTGATTGATCGATTTTATTTTTACACTTCTTTCAGTCAGGTAGTTGGAGAATTCAGGGATACAAAGAAGCCATTACCACAAATTCCACCGTTTAAGGGATCAAATAAAATTTCTTATGAATCAGAAAAGTTTGTTGCAGGAATTTCAAATGAATGGGTTCTTAGGCAAAATCGTGTGGATGAATTTGAAGAACCAACAGCTGGATATGCAATTCTGAATTTTTATTCACAATACATCTTTACGCTTGGAAAATTTATTGGTAATGTATCACTGAATGTTGATAATCTTCTTAATCAGGAATATCGAAATCATCTTTCACGAATAAAATCAATTTATCCAGAGCCAGGAAGAAATTTGAGAGTGCTTTTCAAATTGATGATATAGAAATAACGAAAAATTTCGTTAAAATATTTCAACTTAAAAACTCTTCAATAGTCTAATTCAAAAATCTAATAACAATTTTCACACAATTGTTGCGTTACCATGAATGATAACGCTAATCAAAAAAATCATCATGAATGATGATGTAGTTTGTAGTTGTTATTCTAGCTAATCGCGGAAATTTTTTCATCAGATTGAAAATTTTCTGACAGGGCTAGCCAAGTTACTACAATAATTTGAATTTGTTCTTAAAGGTTTTCTCGATACAAACTTCGCCTCACTTAGTTTTACTCGAAAATGGAACAAACCTCGGTGTTCGAGTAACGAAGTGTATCGAGAACACCGAGTAGTTGTTTTTCGATACGCCACTCGCTTTGCTCGTAGCTACTCGAAAACCGGCTATGTATCGTTGTTCGAGTATCGAAGCATATCGAGAAAACCGCCTTATACCACAACAGCATCATTTATGATGTTTTGTTTGAAAAGCATTGTCGTTTACGGCAATGCGGATTGAAAAGAAAGATATAAATTTATCATTTATAAAAACCTATCCTCCCATCTTGACAAATTAATTTTCTTTTTCTATGATGCCATTAAACACGGGAGGAAAAAATGGAACACATAAATGAAATAAAAAAATTAATTCAATTCCACCAGCACACTAATTCAACTTATGTTTCAGAAAAAAATCAATTCAACAAAAACTCTTCAACTCAACATTCAACATTCATCATTCAAAACTCAACACTCAAAATTCGAGGTGTATATGTTTAGTCTAATTAAAATATTTTTAGTAATTACGATTACATTAGTGGTTTTACTAACAAACCTAAGTTGTCACCGCACACCAATTGAGCCAGAGAAGACGAAGGTCAATTTAATTTACGAAGATGCCCTTTGTACTGAAGCATATTTTAGATTGAAAACGACAGAAATAAATTATCCAGCAAGAGTTGATTTATATCTCAACAAAGATAAGGTAAATAGTTTTACAACTTTTAGTGATGATACAGTTTTTGTAATAGAAAACTTATTACCAAAAAAGAGTTACACAAGTTTTGTGAGAGTATATCCAGAAGGAGGAGGTGAGCTTGTGAGTTCAGAGGTTAGTTTTGTAACAATGGACACAACAAGTCATAATTTTACATGGCAGGTATTTGAGTTTGGAGGAGAATGCGGAAGCAGTATATTATTCGATGTAGCTATAATAGATGAAAACAACATCTGGGCAGTGGGAGAGATATACATGAGGGATTCACTTGGTAGATGCGACCCAAAAGCATATAATGCAGTTCACTGGGATGGAAGTAAGTGGGAATTGAAGAGAATTATTTTTTATTCTTTTTGTCCCGAAGGTATAGGTTCTGATTCATACCCCGCTACTGCAATCTTTGCTTTAGATAAAGAAAATATTTTAATTAGTTCTGGTTCTCAGCTAGCTTACTTGAAAAATAATGTTCAGGTTAAAAGAGAATGTATTCCAGTTTCAGTAAACAAACTATGGGGTACATCGAGTAATGATTTATATGCAGTTGGCTATAATGGCAACATAGCCCACTGGGATGGGAGGAGATGGAAGAAGATAGAGAGTGGGACGGATGTAAATATCAATGATGTTTTTGGAGTTATTAACAGGAAAACAAATCGTAGAATAATATTTTGTTCAGCATCAAACTTATTTGAAAAGGGTGAATATAAAATCTTAACCATTGACGAAAACAATAAAATTGACTCGCTTCACTGGGGTTTAGATAGGAGAATAAGCTCGACTTGGTCGAGTAATGGATGGATAGTTTATACAAGTGGTGGAGGAGTATTCAGTAATAAAACAGGTAGATGGGTAGAAGAAACATCAATACCTTTGTATTATACTAACAGAATAAGAGGAAATGATTATAACGATATATTTGTTGTTGGGGATTTCGCTTTGTTGGCTCATTATAATGGATTTTCTTGGAAAGTTTATTACGAATTACTTCAATTACCAATGACTTCTTTTTATTCAATTAGTGTTAAAGAAAATATGATAGCCTTTGTCGGATATTACGGAGAAAAAGCTTTAATAATTATCGGAAGAAGAAATTAAAAACCAAATAAGTAGAAGCAATACCACAAAAAGCGATCTTATTAAAAAACGGGGCGTCTGCACCGCCCCGCCGTTTAAAAATTAATGATGTAAAAGGAAATAAAACCCTTTATGGCTGGTTACCATATTCAAACAGATTTTTTGTAATGTACAAATCTGTTTAAGGTTTTTATTTCAAAGGAAGTTATTCAAATTTAGTTGAAATTCGGAGAATCTCACTGACATTTTTAGCCACCATAGTTTCATTAATTTTTAACTCTTTCTTAATTGCTTCTCTTAGTTCAGGTAACTTCTTATAATTCTTTATCCTTTTCATTCAGTTCGATAAACTCACTACAAGCTCCCTTTTAATTCTATTAACGCTATCGCTATTCACAGTTCGACAAGCTCACTAACCTTCCGCAAGCTCCTTTACTGCTTCTTCATATCTATTTTGGCTTAAGCCTAATATTAATTTCCTTAACCGCTTCCCTTTTGGCCTCTTTGCTCTACGTATCCTGCTATATATCTCTGCATTCTCTACCCTATCGTTCTTTTTATCCTTTATCCTCGGTACATCCAGCCTTACCTTCTCTTCGTCTATCCAGATACTACTAGGATTTGTACCCCATCGACTATAATCTGAATTTCGTTCATATCTTTTCCCTACTTTCTCATTTACTTCATTCTCTAATAACAACTCTGCCATCTTCGTTATAAAGCCAACTGTACTCTTTACTGACATCTTTTCTATTTCTTCTGGTTTTTCCTTTACACTATCTACTACCTTATCTAAAATATTCTTAGTTACAGTTTGAGAGACTCTTTTATTTTTGTTTTGGTTTATCGTTCAATATCTCTTTACAATTTGGAGACTCTCCTTTTTAATTTCAACTAAAAATTAATATACACCAGCTAATTTTAGAGTTAATGACTGGGTTAAATTTTCGATAAATTTGAAATGAAAAAAGAAACCGAAAATTTGAACGCCTTCTATACACCCCTTTTTGAGTTTAAATAAATTTTTATTAAAATTTAGATGTAAGTAGGGGGATCAAAAATTATGATTAAACACATAAAACAATCTTTTCTATTCTTTACATTCGTTTTTATTTTCTTCTCTGCGATTTTTTCATACTCACAATCGCAAGATTGGATTATTTTCAATGCGGATGGTAAAAGAATAAATTGCATTGTTGAAGAAGGTGATACTTTATGGATTGGAACAAGAGGCGGTGGACTTGTAAAACTTAATAAGTTGACTGGTAACTACATTGTTTATGGCAATTGGAATTCTGGCTTACCACACAATTCAATCACTGCAATAGCGATTGATTCACATGGGAATAAATGGATTGGACCACATTACTGGATGATATTGAATAATACTTATACATATATCGGTAAAGGTCTTGCAAAATTTGATGGAACCAACTGGAATGTTTATAATAATTCTAATTCTGGTTTATCACACGATAATGTAACTGCTATTAAAGTAGACAGGCAGGGTAATTTGTGGATAGGTACTTGGGGTTGGCGTGGAGGTATTGTAAAATTTGACGGAACAAATTGGACTGTTTATAACACCTATAATTCTGGAATTCCTAGCGATGGCATTACTTCAGTAGAAATAGATAATACTAATAATGTATGGGTTGGAACATACAACGGAGTGGGAAAATTTGATGGAACAAATTGGGTCGTATATACCAGTCAAAATTCAGGATTACCTGAAAATCATGTTGAAGCAATGGCAATAGACAGAGAAGGTAATAAATGGTTTGCTACGCGTACAGGTCTTGCCAAATTTGATGGAGTAAACTGGATTGTTTATGATATTTCAAATTCTCCTTTCATGAATTATCCTTGTTACACAATAGCCGTAGATAGTCAGGGGAATAAATGGTTTGGTACGTGGGGATATGGCGTTATTAAATTTGATGGAGTTAATTGGACTTTTTATAATACCTCAAACTCTGGTTTACCATCTGATTATGTAAGATATATATATATTGACAAACAAGGAAATAAATGGTTCGGAACATACGAGGGACTTACGAAATTTGATGATCAAAATTGGGCTTTTTATAAAACCTCAAATTCTGATTTACCTGATAACGTAATTAAAGCACTTGCTGTTGATAAATTTAATAATGTATGGATTGGTACAAATTACGGACTTGCAAAATTTGATGGAAGAAACTGGATCGTTTATAACTCCTCAAATTCTGGTTTGCCTCAATATCCTATTAATGCAATCGCTATAGATAAACAGGGGAATAAATGGATTGGGGGTGTGTGGTTTTTAGCTAAATTCGATGATTTGAACTGGAATATATATGATCATAATAATTCAGGTTGGCCATTTAGTACAATCACAAGAATCGCAATAGATAGTCAGGGTAATAAGTGGTTGGCTACTAATGCTGGACCCTCGTATAATGGAATTGCAAAATTTGACAATTCAAACTGGACATATTACAGCTTTTCCTATGGTATTGAAGATTTAGCTTGTGATGGACAGGGAAATTTATGGTTTTGTACTTCAGGTAATGGTATTGGAAAATTTGATGGAGTTAATTGGATTTTTTATAATACCTCAAACTCGGGTATACCTTACGACTGGGTAGCAACCATAACAATAGACAAAGTTGGAAATAAATGGATTGGAACTCCTAGAGGACTTGCAAAATTTGATGGACAAAACTGGATTGTTTATAACAGCAGTAATTCATGCTTACAGCGTACTGATTTTAATTATACAACAGTTGATGGAATGGGAAATAAATGGCTTGGCCTTACAAATCGTGGCATTATACGTTTTGATGGTGTTAGTTGTGATCATTTCCATTCTGATAATTCTCCTTTACCATGGGATTATGTTAGTTCGATAGCAATAGATAGTTATGGTAATAAATGGATTGGTACAGGGTGGGGTCTTGCGGTTTATCGTCAAGGTGGAGTAATTATTGGAGTTGATAGAGAAAAAGAAATTTTACCAGCGGAATTTGAGTTATATCAAAACTATCCTAATCCATTTAATTCAGTGACAAAAATAAAATATGCAATTAAAAAAGATGGTATTGTGACCATAAAGGTTTTTGATTTGATTGGGAGAGTGGTTGCAACGTTAGTTGAAGAAGAAAAAGAAAGAGGATTACATGAAATTGAATTTAATGCAAATAAATATGGCTTGAGCAGTGGAGTATATTTTTATCAATTAAAGGCTGGCGAATATACATCAATAAAGAAGATGATTTATTTGAAGTGATAAAAGTGTTTGGTTAATGGGAAAATTGTTAAGGGCGGGAGTAACCGCCCTTTTGTTTTTTGTTTATAAGCATAAATGATGGTGGTGTACGAAAAAAACATCGTAAACGAGACCATCTACTATGTCAGCGATTGCTTCGTGACTGCGTCACTCGCAATGACTTTCACTTCATCTCGTCATTACGAGCGAAGCGATGTAATCTTTTTCTAATGGATATAAATGGGATTGCGTCGCAGATGAATTGTTCGAAATGACTATCATCATATAACAATTTCGAGTTTAATGGAATAAACTTTTTGAAATAGCACTAACAATCAACAAAGAACGATCATAAATCATAAGTTTTAAATATGAAAAAAGAGATTTTTTCATGAATTTTTACTCTTTTCCTAATTCCTTATTTTGCATTTGTAACTAAAGTCAGAATTATGAGAAAATTTAATATTCCAGTTTTTTACAAAAGTTCAATCATTACGCGATTAAAAGATTACAGAAATTTACTTGATCCGAGAAAACAGGATCTTTCACCAACCGAATTAGATTTTGGTTCTGTAAAATTTCTTATTGCTCGACATTTTGGTTTCTGTTATGGTGTTCAGAATGCAATTGAGATTTCATACAAGACCCTTGAAGAAAATCCGGACAAAAGGGTTTTTTTATTGAGTGAAATAATTCATAATCCCATTGTAAACGAAGATCTTCTTTTTCGCGGAATTAATTTTATAATGAAACCATCAGGGGAACAAATAATTCCATGGGAAGAAATTACTGAAGATGATATCGTTTTAATTCCAGCATTTGGAACCACAGTTGAAATTGAACAAAAATTGAAGTCCATTGGACTTCAAGTAGAAAAATATGATACAACCTGTCCATTTGTAGAAAAAGTATGGAATCGTTCATCTGCACTCGGTGAAAAAGGTTATACAATCATAATTCACGGTAAATATAAGCACGAAGAGACAAGAGCTACTTTTTCACATAGTATTCAAAAATCACATTCTGTAATTGTGCTAAATCTTGAAGAGGCAAAAATTTTAGGCGGAATTATTCTTGGTGAAATTCCAATAGAAAAGTTTTATGAGTACTTCAAAGACAAACATTCAGAAGGTTTTGATCCAGAAATTCATCTTGAAAGAATTGGAGTAGTTAACCAAACTACAATGCTTGCATCTGAGACGCAGGAAATTGCTGACTACTTTAAAAATGTGATGAGAAAAAAATATGGAGAAGAAAATCTTAAATATCATTTTGCAGATACAAGCGATACTCTTTGCTACGCAACTTATGATAATCAGGAAGCTACTTTAGAAATGCTAAAACATCCTGCCGATTTTGCCGTAGTAGTTGGTGGTTACAATAGCTCAAACACAAACCACATTGTTGAATTATGTCAGGAAAAAATTAAAACATATTTTATTTCTTCAGAAGAAAAAATTTTAAATCGAAATAAAATTCTTCACTATGATATTGATCTCAAAAAAGAAATACTCACTGAGAATTACATTCCAGAAAAAGACAAAGTTACTATCCTCCTCACAAGCGGTGCTTCCTGTCCCGATTCCGTAATAGAAGGTGTATTGAGAAAGTTGCATTCTTTTTTCACATCGGCTTTACCAATAGATGAAGAGGTGGAAAAAATAATCTCAGGCAATCTAACATAGTATATTCCTCTGTAGTATTTACTTTTCATTTGATTAGTGTGTAACTCATTTATTCTAAATCTTAATACATGAATTTTGGACGGAAGTTTATTCACATCGGCGTAATCAAAATAAATTCAAAAATTTCTTATTTTCACAAATCAAATCCATATAAAAAGTGATATTAATTAAGAGGTTAAAATGAATCATAGATTAATTAATAGAATTACTGGCGGTCTTGTATTTTTAATCACATTTATTGTTTATTCTTTAACCGTTCAACCTTCAGTTTCTTTCTGGGATTGTGGAGAGTTTATTGCTGCATCATACTATTTACAGGTTCCACATCCTCCAGGAGCTCCTCTTTTTCTTTTAATTGGAAGACTTTTTATGATGATACCTTTTGCTGAAAATCTTGGATTAAGGATGAATTATGTATCGGTCTTATCTACAGCATTTACTTCAATGTTTCTTTATTTCATTATTGTTAAACTCATAACTTTTTATAAGGGTCGTAAGCCAGAAAATCTTTTCGATGCAATTGCATATTATGGTTCAGGATTTTTAGGAGCCATAACATATACTTTTCTCGATACAGTATGGTTTAATGCGGTTGAAGCTGAAGTTTATGCAATTTCAATGTTCTTTGTTGCTATTATTACATGGTTAATGCTTGTATGGTATGAAAAAGCGGAAGAAACTAATAATGAAAAATTACTTCTTTTAATAATGTACATAATCGGTCTGGCAAGTGGTGTTCATCTTCTGAGTGTTCTCGCAATTTTTACTCTGGTGATGGTAGTGTACTTCAGGAAGTATGAAGTTAATTTCAAGTCTTTTGTTTATATGGGAATTTTTGCTGTACTCTTTTTCTGGTCTGTCTATCCTGGCATAATAAAATTTTTCCCAACATTGCTGGCAAAGTTTGGTGGAACAAATTTAGCTCTTAAACTATCTCTCGTTGTTGCATTTATTGCATTGTTGGTTTATGGAATGTACTATACCAAAAAAAATAATAAGGCTCTTGCCTTTCTGGTTGTCTCGTCATTATTTCTGGTTTTTATAGGATATACTTCATATACAATGGTGATTATTAGATCTAACGCTCGACCACCAATGAATGAAAACGAACCTAATACAATGAATGAATTTGTTTATTACATAAATCGTGAACAATATGGTGATTTTCCACTTTTCAAAAGAAGATATAGTCAGGAACCGCATCAGCAGGGAATTTATTATAATTATTCAAGTGATCTTGATTTTATGTGGCGTTATCAGATTAATCATATGTATAATCGATATTTGTTCTGGAATTTTGTCGGTAGGGAAGGAGATGTTCAGGATGCAAAAACAATTCTTTTTGGAAAACCCAATGAAAATTTCATTGGTGATCCACAGAGATTTCCAAATCGGTATTACGCAATTCCATTCATACTTGGATTACTCGGATTATATTATCACTTCAGAAGGGACTGGAAACTTGGTTTAAGTTTCTTTGGAATGTTTCTTTTGATGGGAGTTCTGACAGCACTTTATCAAAATCAACAGGAGCCGCAGCCAAGAGAGCGTGATTATTTCTATGTAGGTTCTTTCTTTGTTTTTGCAATCTGGGTTGGCATTGCCTTTGAAGGATTATTACACTACTTAAAAGAAAAACTTGGTGAGAAGAACTTAATGCCTGCTTCACTTGGTTTATTTGCACTCGTGTTAGTTGCTGTACCTGTAAATATGGCAATTCAAAATTGGGATGACCATGATCGCTCAAATAATTTTGTTCCATGGGATTTTGCTTATAACATACTTCAAAGTTGTGAACCGAATGCAATTTTATTTACAAATGGTGATAATGATACATTCCCACTCTGGTATCTCCAGGATGTAGAAGGAGTACGAAGAGATGTGAGAATTGTAAATTTAAGTCTTGCAAATACAAACTGGTATATCAAACAGGCAAAGAATGAAGAACCATACGGTGCGATGAAAGTACCAATCTCTTTTAGTGATGAGCAAATTGATAGATTGATGCCTATGGAATTTTCTGGGCGTGATATTGAGATACCTGTTCCAGACGAAGCAATTGATAAATTTGGTGTAACTGATAGTTCAGTCATAAAAAATAAGAAAATTGTTTTCAGACTAAATCCACCAATGCAATATCAAACTCAAGTTGGACCAAGAGGCATTATTAGAGTTCAAGATCTTGTTGTTCAGGATATTATTGTCACAAATGCAAAGCAGGGATGGACGAGGCCAATTCATTTTTCCGTTACTTGTTCTGATGATTCGAAGCTGGGACTTGACGAATACATGATTATGCAAGGAATGACATTTTTAGTTACACCTGTCAGAAGAACAAATCAGCAAATGAATGTTGATCGTGAAAAGATGGAACAATGTTTATTCAATGAACCCGAAGGTTACTCGAAGCATTATCAACTTGGATTTAAGTTTAGAGGTTTGAATACAGGTAAGGTTTATCTTGATGAGAATCAAAGAAGAATGATGATGAATTATCGTAATTCATTTTTAAGATTAGCTCTTTATTATATGAATGCTGGAGAGAATGAAAAATTGGCTCAGGTTCTTGATGAAATGGAAAAGAAACTTCCACGTAAATATATTCCGTTTGATTACAGATTACTCTCAGATATTGCAAGTCTATACAAGTTAGCTGGGAAATATGATCGATTTATTGAAATAGCTGATGAAATTGAACCTTTAGCTGAAAAAGATCGTGATAAAAATCCAGGAGATGTTTCGAGTTATTATAATCCATATAGAATATTATTACAGATTTATGAAGGTCGTGGAGATATTTATAAAGAACAGGGTGAGCTGGATAAAGCTAAGGCAAATTATCAGATGGCTATTAATCTCTTAAACGGATTGCGTTCTTTTGTCAATGATGCAACAATGATTGATATGGAAGTAAATCGTTTTAATCAAAAGATGAATTTCGAAAACAAAATCGATACGATTGAGAAAAAGTGAAAATACTTGTTATTGCTCTTTCTGGAATTGGTGATGCTTTGATGTTTTCACCATCAATCTCATTGATCAGGAAAAATTATCCTGAGGCTGAGATTGATTTGCTCTGTATGTTTAAAGGTGTAAAAGAAATTTATGAATTAAATCCAAAGATTAATAAAATTATTTATTTCAACTTTATGAAAGAGGGATTTTTGAAGTCCCTCTTTTTTTTGATCAAGCTAAGAGGAAAGTATGATGTAACTTTTAATGTTTATCCTTCAAATCGTAAAGAATATAATGTAATCTCCTTTCTTATCGGTGCAGAGGAAAGATATGCTGTAAGATACTTAAGAAAAGATTTTGTCAATTTTGGTTTTCTGAATAATCAGACAATAATTGAGAATGATTATTTGCACAATGTAGAAGAAAATCTTTTGCTGGCAGAATTATTCCTTCAAAATCACAATATTGTTTATGAAGAGTTCGATGAAGGACTGGATATTTACTTTAATGAAGAGGTGAATACATATGCTCTTGATTGGTTTAATAAACATAAGATTATGGAAAATGATTTTGTTGTGGGATTTCATGCAGGTTGTGCAACTTTGAAAAACCATATCAAAAGGAGATGGGAGCCAGAAAAATTTGCAGAGCTGGGAAATAGATTAATCGAAAAATATAATTCAAAGATTTTGCTTTTTGGTGGACCCGATGAATATGAACTTAATGAGAAAATCAATTCATTAATGAAAAATCGTGCATTAGTTGTAAAGACAGATTCTTTACTTCAAACTGCTGCATTAATGAAAAGATCTGATATTTTCGTTACTAATGATTCGGCGTTGATGCATATAGCCTCAGCGTTGAAATTAAATGTGATCGCGATTTTTGGTCCTACCAACACAAATTATGTTCACCCTTACAAAACCAATTATAAGATTGCAAAACTAAACTTAGAGTGTCAACCTTGTTTTTATTATTCACCTAAACCTCTGACTTGTTCAAGACAGGATGTAAAATTTAAATGTATAAAAGAATTAACTGTAGACATTGTTTTTGAAAAAGTTGAGGAAATGATTGAAGAAAATCATCTGGTTAACTACTGAAAGATTTATTACAATTGACAATGCAAAAAAGCTTATCTAAATTAATCTTAAAAATATTGAAATTAAATGTTTGATAGAGAAAAACAAGTTGTAATTAGTAAATATTGCAAATCAATCTTTCGCGATAGAGAAAAAATTTCCGTCGACGATATTTTTAATATTAACATTCCCCAATCAATTAAGCACTATATTCGATTAGAGATTGAGAAAAAAGTTGACGAGGAATTTCGGGAGATAAAAAATTTCTCCAAATTTAATTTTGACCACATTCGAGTTAAACCCTTAGTTGATGAATTGAAAGTTCTTTTAGCTTTGACAAAAGAATTGAATATTGATGATTTATCCATCCTGCTAAAATTTGCTCTTGATTTGAATTTAGATTACTTGTTGAAACCCTGTGAGACTCTTACTTCATTTGTTATGCGATATGAAGAATTTCAGCCTTCAAGTGTAGTAATTGAACGATTAAATTATGTTGTTGACTATGAGTATTTCCCATTGCTGGCTAAAAAATATTTAGAGAAGAAAGGACTTTCTGGAATAAGCAAAATAGAATTTCTTAATTTATTATATAAGATTGATAAAGAGTATACGAAAGATTTTACAATCTTAGATCATTATAATTTGTTCACACGATTTAAGGATTTCTTGAGAGAAATAGACCTTTCAATTTTAAATCAAGCTGAGTATGAAGCTTTCATTATTTACTTAAAAGATAAGCAGCAAATTAATCTCGCAAACTTCCTTGAAGAACATAAAGACGAATTCAAACCTTTTGAAGGTGATGTTGGCTCCTTCCTGAAATCAATTCTCCATTCCAGCATTGATGATAAAAAAATTATTGAACCAATCCAGAAACAAGGAGAACAAATCACTGACGATGAAATTTCAACTGTTGGTATGACAACTGGTGAAGAATTAACTAAAGAAAAAACATTTGAAAATGTAATTGAAGAAGAAACATTAGATTTTGAAAAAAAACCTATCGAAACAAATTTTCAGAAACCAGAAATTGAAGAATCAGTAACTGCAATTCCCGAACTTGATAATCAACAAACACAGGAAGAACAAAAAATCGATTCGTTGCAAAAGACTTACAATCGAAATCTTGATGGATTGATGCCTAAAAGATTGAGAAAAAAAGTTATTAAAAAGATTTTTAGTGACGACGAGATTGACTTTGTGGAATTTATGGAAAAAATCAATTCAGCAACCAACTGGGATGAAGCAGCATTACTTTTAACAGATTTATTTGCAAAAAAGAACATTGAACCTTATTCAAAATGGGCAATTAGATTCACTGAATTTCTTTACGAGAATATAAAATAATCAATTTATGTTTATTGATTTTGTAGAAATATTTGTTAAAGCAGGAAATGGTGGACGTGGAGCGATTAGTTTCCGTCGGGAGAAATATGTTCCTAAAGGTGGACCTGATGGTGGAGATGGTGGAAAAGGTGGTGATGTGATTTTGGTTTCTGATCCAAATATGTCAACACTTTTAGATTACCGATACAAAAGAAAATATATTGCTCCAAATGGCGAACCAGGAATGGGCGCACTTAAAACCGGCAAAAGTGGGGAGGATATAATTCTTCGTGTTCCGGTTGGAACAGTTATAAAAGATAAAGAAACAGATGAAGTTTTATTTGATTTTACTGAGCCAAATCAAACATTTGTTGTTGCTCGTGGTGGTAAAGGTGGAAAGGGGAATACACACTTTAAATCTCCAACTAATCAGGCACCAAGAAAAGCTGAACCAGGAAAACCAGGCGAAGAGAGATGGATTATTCTTGAATTAAAATTAATCGCTGATGTTGGATTGGTCGGGTTTCCCAATGCGGGTAAGTCCACTTTAATTTCCGTTATTTCAGCGGCAAAACCAAAAATTGCTGATTATCCCTTTACAACACTCGAGCCTGTTCTTGGACTCGTTCAATATAAAGACTTTAAGAGTTTTGTTGTTGCTGATATACCAGGAATAATAGAAGGAGCTTCTCAAGGAAAGGGACTTGGATTGAAATTCCTTCGTCATATCGAAAGAACGAAAATTTTGCTGTTCTTAATTCCTGCTAACGCTGAGGATCCTTTAAAAGAGTATAAAATTCTAATTAAAGAATTGAAATCTTATAGCAAAGAGTTACTTAAAAAACCTCATCTTATCGCCATTTCAAAGATAGATTTAATAGCTGACGAATCAAGAAAAGATTTTGAAGAGAAAATAAAATCAAAATTCAAAACTTCAATTAAAGAAATTGAAAAGCCAAAGAAAATACTTTTCATCTCATCCGTTGCAAATATTGGAATTGAAACTTTGTTAGATGCGTTAGCTCAAACTTTAAGTAATTTGGATAACCAATCATAAAAATGACAAAAAAAATAGAACTGACTCGACAAAGATTAATTTTATATCTTTCTATACTTTTTATTTTACTGGTAATCGTTTTTTTGGTGAGTCTAACTTTAGGGACAAAAGAATTTTCTTTAATCGACACATTAAGAGTTTTAACGAGAAGCAGTGAAAATTCAATTCAATCTGAAATAATTTTCAAACTTCGACTTCCACGAATTTTAACGGCTATGCTTGTTGGTGCTTCTCTCTCAATTGTCGGAGCGGTTTTTCAGGCATTGCTTAAAAATCCATTAGCTGAACCTTATATTCTTGGAGTTTCAAGTGGAGGAGCTCTGGGTGCAATAATTGCAATTGCGATTGGTTTACAAATGGCTGGCATTTCGTTGTTTTCTTTTTCTGGTAGTTTATTTTCTTTTTTTATTGTTTTTCTCTTTGGCAGAAGATACGGTGAAATTGATCCTAATGCCCTCTTGCTTGTTGGTGTGATGATAAATGCTTTTTTCTCGGCTGTTATTTTACTTGTTGTATCTTTGATTGATCAGAGTTTTAGAACCGCTTTATTCTGGTTAATGGGAAATTTATCTTTAACAGATTACAATTCAATCTTGATTATCGCAACTATCACTTTTATCTCGGTTATTACATTCTTACTTTTTTCAAATCAATATAATTTGATTTCAATTGATGAAGAGAATGCAAAACAATTTGGCGTAAATACAAATCTTCTAAAAAATTTATCATTTCTTTTTGGCAGTCTTTTGATTGGAGTAATTGTTGCAAATGTTGGTATTATTGGCTTTGTAGGGTTGGTCGTTCCACATATGTGCAGATTAATTTTTGGACATGACAATAGAGTTATTCTACCCACATCGATTTTTGCTGGTGCAGTTTTTATGATGATGGCAGATTTAATTTCAAGAATTCTTCTTTCACCATTGGAAATTCCAGTCGGTTCAATAACTGCTATCATAGGTTCACCGATTTTTATATTTTTGCTTAAACATAAAAGGAATTCAAATGGAGGATGAGGATGAAAATATTTTCCGACTTTAAATCTCTTATTTCATTTACTTTAATAATGCTCCTTTTTGCAGGTTGTGCAAAATGGGGTTTGAATATCTTTTCTGAACAGGATGAAGTGAACCTCGGAATGCAACTTGATCAGGAGATCAGGAAAAATCCAAAAGATTATCCAATCTATGCAGGTGATCCTTCGGTAAAGAATTACATTTATCAAAATATCTTTTTACAAATTTTGAATTCTCCTGAGATCAAAAAACGAAATATTTATAAATATCAGCTCGAGCTGATTCAGGATGATAATACATTAAATGCATTTGCAACACCTGGCGGTTTTGTTTATATCTATACTGGAATTTTAAAATATTTAGATAGTGAAGCTGCATTAGCTGGAGTTTTAGCTCATGAAATTGCACACGCTGAGAGAAGACACGCTACACAAAATCTTACTTCTTATTATGGAATTTCTATTCTTGCAAGCCTCGTCCTTGGTGAAAATCCAGGTGAGATTGCTCAAATTGCTGCTAATCTTTTCACAGGATTAACTTTCCTTGCAAACAGTCGTGCTTTTGAAGATGAAGCGGATGATTATTCAATTAAGTATCTGAGAAGCACAAGATTTTATCCTGGCGGTGTGAAATTTTTCTTTGAAAAATTGAGAGATGATCGATTAATTGATACACAACCATCCAAAATTAAAACTTTTCTCTCTACTCACCCTGATCCTATCGATAGAATAAAAACTGCTGAAACAAGATTAAGAAATCTTGGAATTCCAATAAAAGATTATAAATCGAACGACCCAGATATATTCCGTCAATCTTATCAAGCAAATATTAAATCGAAGTTAAAATAAGAGGTTAAGAATGAATTTTTCATTCACTGAAGAACAGTTAATGATAAAGCAAACAGCAAAAGAATTTGCTGAAACTGAGATTGCGCCAAGTGCAGTTGAAAGAGATATTAAAGGTGAATTCCCTTATGAAATTATAAAGAAGCTTGGTGAACTCGGTTTCATGGGAATGATGGTTTCACCAGAATGGGGCGGTGCTGGACTCGATACAATTAGCTATGTTCTTGCAATGGAAGAGATTTCCAAAGTTGATGCTAGTGTTGGTGTAATTATGTCTGTCAATAATAGTCTTGTTTGCTGGGGACTCGAGGAATATGGTACAAATGAACAAAAAGAAAAGTATTTGAAACCACTTGCACAAGGAAAGATGCTTGGTGCTTTTGCATTATCAGAACCAGAGGCTGGAAGTGATGCAACAAATCAACACACCATTGCTGAAAAAGATGGTGATTACTGGATCATTAATGGAACAAAAAACTGGATTACTAACGGTACAACCGCTGATGTGTATCTTGTAATGGCTCAAACCAATCGGGAGCTGCGTCATAAAGGAATAAGTGCCTTTATTGTTGAAAAAGATTTTCCTGGATTTGAGAGAGGAAAAAAAGAAGATAAACTTGGAATTCGTAGTTCTGATACCTGTTCACTTATGTTTACTAATTGTCGTGTCCCGAAAGAAAATTTAATCTGGGAAGAAGGAAAAGGCTTTAACTTTGCAATGAATACTTTGAACGGTGGGAGAATTGGTATTGCAGCTCAGGCCCTCGGAATTGCCCAGGCATCCCTTGAAGCAGCTATAAAATATTCCAAAGAAAGAAAAGCATTTGGAAGACCAATTGCGGAACTTCAAGCTATTCAATTTAAACTGGCAGATATGGCAACAAAAGTCGAAGCTGCAAGATTGCTGACACTTCAGGCTGCTTCACTTAAAGATCAACATAAAGATTTTGCAATGCACGCAGCTATGGCTAAACTTTTTGCATCAAGAACTGCAATGGAATGTGCTGATGAGGCAATTCAAATTCATGGTGGTTATGGTTATGTAAGAGAATATCTGGTTGAAAGATATTTAAGAGATGCAAAAATTACTGAGATCTATGAAGGCACATCAGAGATTCAAAGAATAGTAATTGCAAGACATTTGTTAAAAGACTAATTGAATTCTAAATGATCTAAAAATTTATAGTGAGGTTTTAATTGAACATATCCGAGCAAAAAATTAGAGAAATTACAATTGAAGTTTTAAAAGAGTTCGGTAACAACATCTCACCTGAAAAATTAAGAGAAGAAGTTTATAAAAGAATAGAGACATATGTTGAAAAACCGAAATTTGCTCAAAACTCAATGGATAGTGGTAGGGTGATAATTACTTCTTATGGAATTAATCGTCCAGGTGTGGTTAGTAAAATTTCCACAATTCTTGCTGAAGCTAATTGTGATATTCAGGATATTACACAGAAAATTCTTCAGGAATTTTTTACGATGATTATGATAGTTGATATTTCAAGTTCTCCGTTATCATTCAAAGAACTTCATGATAAACTTGCAAAAGCTGCTGAAGAATTAAATATCAAAATTATGATTCAGCACGAAGATGTATTTAGAAGTATGCACAGAATCTGAAACAAAAGGAAAATCATATGCCTTACGAATTTGAGGAAATACTCGAAACCATCCGAATGACTCAGGTTGAGCATTTTGATATAAGAACCGTGACGCTTGGAATTAATTTGCGTGATTGTGCCGATAGAGATGTAAATGTAATATGCCAGAAGATTTATGATAAAATAACTCGAATTGCAAAAAATCATGTTAAGATTGCTCAGGATATTGAACAAAGGTTTGGAATTGCAATTGCAAATAAGAGAATTGCAGTTACTCCTGTTTCAATTCCGTTTGATAATCTTAGAAAAGATGAATTTATAAAGATAGCAGAGACAATGGATAAAGCAGCTGAGACAGTAGGCGTTGATTATATTGGTGGTTTTGGTGCATTGGTTCAAAAAGGTTTTACAAGGGGAGAGAGGGAATTAATTCTTGCAATTCCAGAAGCTTTAGCCAGTACAAAAAGAGTATGTTCATCGGTTAATGTTGCCTCCACAAAAGCTGGAATAAATATAGACGCTATAAATTTGATGAGTCATCAAATTAAAGAGACTGCCCGATTAACTGCGAAAGATGGTTCCATAGGTTGTGCAAAACTTGTTGTGTTTTGTAATGTTCCTGAAGACAATCCATTTGTTGCTGGTGCATTTCATGGAGTATCAGAGGCTGAGGCTTCTATAAATGTTGGAATTAGTGGACCTGGCGTGGTTCTTCAAGCAATTCGTGAAGCTGGGAGAGTTGACTTAGGTCAATTAGCTGAAATCATCAAAAAGACTGCTTTTAAAATTACTCGAGCTGGTGAATTAATAGGAAGAAAAGTTGCTGAACTGCTCGGAGTTGAATTTGGCATTGTTGATATCTCCCTTGCACCTACACCTGCTGAAGGTGATTCAGTTGCTGATATACTAGAAGCAATGGGACTTGAGTCAGTTGGTGCACCTGGAACTACCGCTGCTCTGGCAATGCTAAATGATTCTGTTAAAAAAGGTGGATTGATGGCAAGTTCATCTGTTGGTGGTTTAAGTGGAGCATTTATTCCTGTTTCTGAAGATGCTGGAATGATTAGAGCTGTTCAGAAAGGAAATCTTTCAATTGAAAAATTGGAAGCAATGACAAGCGTTTGTTCTGTTGGACTTGATATGATTGCAATTCCAGGCGATACACCAGATGAAACAATTGCTGGAATAATTGCAGATGAATGTGCAATAGGAGTGATAAATGATAAAACAACAGCGGTGAGAATTATTCCTGTTTATGGTAAAAAGGTTGGAGATATTGTTGAGTATGGTGGATTGTTAGGTTCAGCTCCAGTTATGCCTGTTAGGAATTTATCATCAAAAGAATTTATCCTTCGTGGAGGAAGAATTCCAGCTCCTGTTAGGAGTTTAACCAATTAAAATTTTATCCAAAGATTTTTTTATTAGAATTATAAGCTAATTTTTCTGAAAAATTAAAAAGGCGAGACAATGCTCGCCTTTTTTATTGATAAGATTTTCACTCTTAAAATGCTGTTACGATTCCAAATAATAATTGATTTGATTTATTTTTCATATCATAAATAAACTCACCGTAAAGCCTGATATTTCTTCTAAGCAGATAACCATAGTGAAGTGCTGCTGTTTTATAATCAGTATCTGGATAATTAGATGTAATATAATTTACGAGAGCTACCGTATACCATTTGCTTTCATCTCCTTTGGGAGTGTAAACTAATTCAATAAATGAGCCATTAGTATTGGCTGATCTATTTGCATCTGCATTTGTATCTTCTCTTCTTACATATTGAATATTTGCTTCAAGTTTATCACCAAGACTTAAAGTTGCATCCACTCCAAACATTGTTGCACGATTGATTGGATTTGAGGCAATTTGTTCCTTACCGTAATAGCCGAATACACCAGCTCTCAGTGGTTCAGCAATATCCTGAGAAATTCTACCAAAAAAGCTTGGATACTTATCCATATCAAAGTTATCATTAGCTGGACCAATTCCATTTCCATTTAAGATTTCAAATGTTAAATCTGTTTTTGTCTTCAAAGGTAAATTCAACATTATGCCTCTATCGTAGCCAAGGCTCATTCTGGAATTTCCAATTTTCATTTTATAAATCATATAATCTTCACGGGTTAATCTTAATTCACGCTTAAACAAAGGATCAGAAATTTGAAATTGACCAAAGTAAATATCCAATTCTGTGTTGAAAACATTGTTAAACATTATATAAGCATCTTCAACGGTTTCGACTTTTCCTTTTTCGTTGAGATATAAATAGAAGTAATAAGCAATATTCTTTGTTAATGAACCACCTGAAAGTAATTTAACCATATAAGGAGCTGCGAAATCGATTCTATCTTCGTTTGATTTATGTTTGAAAGTTGTGAAACCTTCAATTCTGATGCTGATAGGAAAGTCTCGAATTAAGGATAGTTCTGAATCACCTGTTTCCTGGAAATATCTTGGTGCATCTTTATCAGCAAGGACAAAACCATTACGAGCAAATTCATCGCCATAATCTTTTAATCGTGGAAATGGAGAGTGACAGGTCTGACAGCTCATACTATATTTTCGAGCAAATGCAGGAATACCAAAAAGTTCCGTTGTCCAGAAAAATGAAATTAAAGTAATAGTAGTTAAAAGAATAAATGACTTTTTCATTTTTTTCTCCCTTATTTTTAATCCAGTATTTCAATTTCCGTTGAATGTTCGTTGATTTTTATAATTTCATATTCTGATTCAGGCACACCCAGAAATTTTCCAACTGAAGCAACAAGCAATTGATAATTTAAAACAGCGGTTACTTTCATTTTACCTGGTGGACAGGTTTCCGGAACTCTAAAAGTAAATGTTTCTACCTTAGTTTCTCGAGGACCAATTCTGTAGTCAACTCCAAGTGAGGCTGTATTCCATTGTTGAATTGTCATTCTTCCCTGAGGATCAAAATAAGGCATTCGGAAAATTCTATTTCCCGATGGAATGGCATCTCGCGAAAGACCTTTAAAGTTCGGTTGGTTCAAAGCGATCCCCAGATCTTGATAAGCCAGAGCGTTTTCATCACTGATTGTATATTCTTCGCCTGGAAATCCTTTTTTATCAACCGGTAAATGGTACTTATTGCCTTTTGCATCGATAGCCGTAACCTCAAGCCAAGCGATTCGATCTTCTACAGAACCAGTTGGGAATTTATGACCAGCTTTTGCATTGTATAGAATAACCGTGAATTTTACGGTCGAACCAGGTTCAACTTCTTTAATATCCGGGTTGATTCTTATTTCAATTGTTCCATTTAATTTTCCTTTATCATGCGCTCCATGAAACAGATGAGATCGCATATCTTTGTACAAATAACCCATACTTGCGCTTCTCATTTCAACTTTTGGCATATGACAATCCTGACATTGAACGCCTTCTTTTGAATATGGTCCTTCCTTCCATTCAAGGTGAGTTGATTTTACCCATACACCAAAGGGACTTTTTTCATTGTGACAGATCCCACAAAAGTCACCAGATTTAAGAAGTGGATTTAATTCAATTTCGTGAGCAGGTGATTGAATATCACTTTTACGAGTTCCAAATTTTGTTTTGCCAGCTCTCATAATATAATTGCCATTATAAGGCACATCACCTGCAAAGCCTACAATACTATGACAAACTTCGCAAGAAACTGACTCGTTTGCTCTCGTATTAAACGAGGGTCTCTTTGGTGGAATATCTCCAGTAACATAAGCAAGTGGAGAGTGGCAGGCATTACATCCGGCTTTTACTTCTGCAACTTTTTCATCTTTTTCAGAATGAGGTAGTGCCAGATCAAAATATTCTATTTCATCCCACTTATGAGTAAAAGCTTCAGACATCATTGCTTGACGCCATTGCTGATAAATTTCAGTATGGCAAGCCGTTCCACAATATTCCGGAGTTTTAAAATCATCGTATTTGAATTCACCAACTTTTGTTTGAGGATAGAGTAGTTTAATGAAGATTAAACTCATAATGAAAAAATATTTTGTCATTAGTCACCTCATTTTGGTTAGACATTTGCTACACAAATTTAGAAAATGTCAACTGAAAAAAATACAATCAAAATTTTCAGCTTTGTTTTTGAAGATTAATTTGCTAAATGTTAACTTTGAAAAATTTTTGAGATATGTATACACATAAACAATTACAACAAATAGCCAACGGGTTAAGAGTAGACATAATCAAAGCGATTTCGAGGGCAAAGTCAGGTCATCCCGGCGGTTCCTTAAGTGCAATTGATATTCTGGTTTATCTATTTTTTAATGAGATTAAAAGAACCAAAGAAAACGCTCTCGATCCTGACCGACATAGATTTGTTTTATCCAAAGGTCATGGTGTACCTGCACTTTATGCCGTTCTTGCGAAAATTGGTCTAATTACTTACGAAGAATTGATGAATCTTAGAGTTTTGGGCTCACGTACTCAAGGACATCCGAGTTATTCAGATTTACCTTATGTTGAAGCTTCGACTGGTTCATTAGGTCAGGGACTTTCAGTTGCTGTTGGAATGGCTCTTGCAGCAAAAATTGATAAGAAGTCTTATCGGGTTTATTGTATGACTGGTGATGGTGAAACTCAGGAAGGACAAATCTGGGAAGCAATTTTATCTGCACCAAAATTCAATCTTGATAACCTATGCGTGATTTTAGATTATAATAAAAGTCAAATTGATGGATATACAAAAGATGTAATGGATCTTGAGCCTTTAAAAGAAAAGTTAAAAGCTTTTAAATGGAATGTTTTAGAAATTGATGGACATAACTTTGAAGAGATGGAGAATGCTTTTAACATTGCTCGAGAAACAAAAGGAAAACCAACTTTTATAATTGCTCACACGATAAAGGGTAAAGGCGTTTCATTTATGGAAGACAACATAGAATGGCATGGAAAAGCTCCTAATGAAAAAGAAACAGAATTAGCTCTCCAGGAACTTGAAAAATTATTGTTGTCAAATGGGTAAATCAACTCGTTTAGCCTTTGGTGAAACTCTCGCACAACTTGGTGAATCATACCCAGATATTGTTGTGCTTGATGCAGATTTATCGAAATCTACAATGTCCAATCTTTTCGCCAAAAAATTTCCAGAGAGATTTTTTGAAATGGGAATTCAAGAAGCTAATATGATTGGTGTTAGTGCTGGATTAGCTTTATCAGGTAAAATTGCATATGCCTGTAGTTTTGCATGTTTTATAACAGGAAGGTATGATACTATTAGAATTTCAGTCGCTTATACAAAAGCAAATGTTAGAATTATTGGAACACATGCAGGAATTGGAATAGGTGAAGATGGGACAACTCAAATGGGGCTTGAAGATGTGAGTTTAATGCGTTCACTACCAAATTTCTGTGTTTGTCAACCCTGTGATGAAATTGAAACGCGAGAGTTGATTAAATACAGTGTAAAACATCAAGGACCAATGTATATTAGATTGACGAGACAAAATGTCGATAAAATTTTTGATGATGATTACCAGTTTGAATTTGGTAAAGGAGTTCAATTGACTGATGGTAATGATGCAGTGATTTTCGCAACCGGTGCTCTTGTGGCAGAATCACTTAAGGCTTCCAAAATTTTGAAAGAAAAGGGAATTAATCTCAGAGTTATAAATATTCACACAATCAAACCAATTGATAAGGAAATTATAATTAAATCAGCCAGAGAGTGTGGATTGATTTTTACAGCCGAAGATCATAACATAATTGGTGGTCTTGGTTCTGCGGTAGCTGAAGTTTTAAGTGAGAATTACCCAGCTCGAATTGTTAGAATTGGATTGCCTGATGTCTTTGGTGAGTCTGGAACTCCAGAAGCTCTATATAAAAAATATGGTTTTGATGCTGAAAGTTTAGCTAAAAATATAGAAGCTCACCTGAAAAAGTCTTTTTAAATCGATTTGGTATTTAAGTTTGAATCGAGTTTTTAATCTTTCTAATTCAAGTTTCTAAGATTGGCGAAGAAAGCTCTCAATAAACTTTTGCTCTCTTCTTCAAGTAACCCACTATAAGTCTTAATCTGGTGATTTAAAAGTTGGTTATTTGTAATGTTAAATAATGTTCCACATGCACCAGCTTTTGGATCAAATGCAGAAAAATAGAGTGTACTTATTCGGGCATTAACTAATGCACCTGCACACATCGGGCACGGTTCAAGCGTTACATAAATCTTACATCCTTCAAGTCTATAATCCTGTAAATAATTTGCCGCTGATGTAATTGCAATTATCTCTGCATGGGCTGTTGGATCTTTTAACGATATTGTTTGATTATATCCTCGACCAATAATTTTATCTTCAAAGACAATAACTGCACCAATAGGTACTTCATTTCTTTCAAAAGCTTTTTCAGCTTCACGTAAAGCTTGCTTCATAAAGTAAATGTCTCTTTCAGAAAACAATTTTATAAACCTCTAACTTTATCTGTAGTGTTCATTAATTAATTTTTGTGAAATCCAAACCGGTTTTTCGAATCTTTGATCTGCCCGATCGTAAATTACTACAGCTTCAATAGTAGGAATATTTCTCAGTCTTGTGTAATCAATGTGTGGATTTAATCTTTTACTTTCTGATGAAATTTTTGCCGGATCGATTGAAGTTAAGCCAATGTAATAACCAAAAACATTTACTTCACTTCCACGGGAAATATACTTTAGAGGTTTAGGAAATTCACCTTGTTTTGGAAGAGGAGAATCTATTTTAATTCTATAGAAACCGTATTCGTTATCTTCGAATGGATTTGTAAATAAAAGAAAATTATTTTCAAATTCTTCTACAATTACACCAAAGACACGAATTTTTTTATCTTCATAAGCTTCGGGATTTAGTCTTAAAGAATTATAGTCAACATTGTAAAGCGATGAATTAACGAAGTCTTGCAAATCTTTAAGTAATAACTCTTCCTTCGAAGGGGGTGGTGTTTCAAGTAAATAATTTAGAACACCACACGAACCGAGAGCGATCATAAGTAGTAAAACCAAACAATAAAAAATTGATTTTGTTTTCATAATATTTCTTACTTTCTGTTTAAATATAAAACATTTTTAATTTCTTTTAATTGAAACTAAGCATAGTCATAGTTATATTTGCATCGGATTTTTGAGTGTTTCTGACTGCTGAACTAAGTTATCAGTCTGAAAGTTTCAAAGGTTTACATTTTGATTTTAACGCACCCGTAGCTCAATTGGATAGAGCATCAGACTTCGGATCTGAGGGTTGAGGGTTCGAGTCCTTCCGGGTGCGCCAACTTTTAAAATTTTGCGCCCGTAGCTCAATTGGATAGAGCATCTGACTACGGATCAGAAGGTTGAGGGTTCGAATCCTTCCGGGCGCACTCACATTTTTAATCATCTTCATTTTACTTTCCTAAGGTTCTTCTAAAAATTCATGCATTTCTTAAGATTAGATGCATAAATTTATCATTATCTCATTTCAATGTTTCATAATTTTTATTCAAAAAAAGAAGAGCAAATTGCCCTTCTTTACTGTTGTGTAAAAACTTAAAAGCATTGACTTAATTAATATCCAAGCAATAAATAATCTTCTGGTATAAAATCAACGGGCATCATCATCATTGGTTTTCCATTGTTTTTTAAGTTATAATTGATAAAATCAAACACAGGGACATTTTTCCGAATTGAATTCATTGAAAGAGGTACCAAAAAACTTATATCGAACAATTGAGGTTTTGGAAATTCAACAATTTGAAATTCATCTTTTGGAAGATTTGCTTTTTGTCGAGCTATTTCGATTGCATCACTTAAACCGCCAAGAACATCAACAAGACCAAACTTCTGAGCGTCAATTCCGGACCAAACACGACCTTGTGCAACTTTTTCGATTTCATCAGATGATTTATTTCTTCCACTTGCGACTTTATTAACAAATTCAGCATACATTTGTTTAATCATTTCTTCTATTTTGTTTCGTTCATCATTTGTTAATTTTCTATCCGGGATAACTGCATTTAGTAATGGAATGAGCATCCCAAATCCAAGATCTGCGTGGTCACCTTTTTTAACATGATCAGTTGAAACACCAGCACTTTCCTTGAAACCTTTATTGTAAATCCAGCTACCAATTACACCAATCGATCCAGTAATTGTATTTTTATTTGATACGATTGTATCTGCATACATTGAAAGCCAATATCCACCTGAGCCAGCAACTAATCCTTGAGATACAATCACAGGCTTTTTGCCTTTTAATTTCTTCATGCCTTCTGCAATTACATCCGAAGCTAAAGCATCTCCACCTGGTGAATCAATTCTAAATACAACAGCTTTAATAGAATTATCTTTTGCAATCTTTTCCACATCTTTAATCAAGCTCCTTGCCTTGATACCTTCATCCATTGCACAGGCACCTAAAGTGTATACAATGGCGATCTTCGGCTTTTCTCCCCAGTAATTATCTTCATTCATAACCAATGCTTCGATAGTATTATCACGCACGACCTTCAACATTTTGCTAAATTTAGAATCTTCTTTTAATGAGTACCATCTACCTATTGAATCAACAAGTCCAAATTCAAGTGCTTTTGATGAGGTGAATAAAACAAAATTATTCACAATCGTATCAACTGGCATTTTCAAATTGAGTCTTGAGTTTTCAATATCAGTTTTAATTGTATTATAGAGGTTATCGACAATGAGTTGTCTTTGTTCACGGTCTGCATCCGACATCTTTTCTCTTGAGAAAGTTTCTGCCGCAGATTTGTATTTGAAAAATCTAAGTTCATCGAAGCCAAGTCCAAGTTTTTCGAGAGTTCCTTTATAATAATTTCGACCCATCAAAATTCCTTCAAGAGTAATCATACCCATTGGATCCATTACAATTTTATCGGCGACAGATGCAAGGTGATATAAATCAAAATTTGCATTATCGATAAATATTACAATTTTCTTCCCACTGTGTTTAAGTTCCAGTAATTTATCTCGAAGCTCCCAGAGAAATACTCGTGATGTGTTCATACCTGAAGTGTTTAATTCAATTGTTTTAATACTTTTATCATATTTAATTTTTTCAAGTCGGTCTATTAGTTCATAGAAAGTTTTAGAATTATCAAATAGCTGGAACTTTTGATATTTAATCTGTCCGTTTAAATCAATTTGATGTGTTTTTTCTTTTTTAGAAAACTTACTTACCAGGTTTCTGTCATAGGAACCGAGGCGAATTCCCTGAATTTGATTAATTGCTTTTGCATCTCTGTTAAAAACATTTGATTGAAGAACGCTAAATCTTCCAAAACTTATTTGAATTCCTGCAGAAAAATTTTTTGTATCAAAATATCTTCCAATAATTTGTAAACCTTCAAGTGGTTCAACAACAATCCCTGAACTCCAATTATTTATCTTGTTACTTGAAAAGTTTTGATAAACATAATCTGCAAACAAAGTTAATTTTTCATTTCCAAATGGTCTTACAGCAAAATCTACTGCATATTCGTGATCTTCAGCTTTTGAATCGAATGTTCCAATTAAACCAATTGAAAGATATTTATTTGGTCTTGAGATACTTGAAATAGTAAATAAATTTTTAAGTTCGAGGTTAGATACATTTGTTTTTCTCCATTGATAAGCAAAACCAAAAGCGAAACTTTTATTACCAATGGCGCTGGATAATTTGTAGTTTTCTATACGACCTGTATTTGATAAGTTATTTGAATAATACCCAAAACCTAAATTTTTAAATGCTGCAAAAATTCCATAATCATTTAGCCGAAGGTATGATTTGTTACCGGTATTCCAGATAAAATAAAAATCTGGTTCTTTTATATAAGTTAAGAGAGCTGGGTTATCAAAACCGTTTAATCCAAATCGTAGAGAACCAGAAGAAGCTGGATATAAATTATAGTTTACTGAATAAGAAAAATTCGTTTGTCCGAAGAGATTTGAAACAGTGAAAGCAAGAACAAGAATAAAGTAAAGCTTTTTCATTTTTTAACTCCTTCACTTTTTGGAAATTTAGATACAAATTTTTTCAATTATAACGATTTCAATCTTAACAGGTTACTTGAACTTGTCCTGAATTTTTCCCATATAGCATAAAATCAAAAGGTTTATTATGAAAAAATTACTTGTCATTCGACATGCTAAATCAAGCTGGGATAATCCAGAGCTTCAAGACAATGAGAGACCGTTAAATAGGAGAGGATTAGAAGATGCACCATTGATAGCGAAGGTATTGAAAAACCATGATTTTAAATTGGATAAAATTTTTTCCAGTTCAGCCGTAAGGGCAAGAATGACAATAGAAATTTTTGCTAAAGAATTAGACATTCCAGAAAACATGATTGAATTTACTGATGAATTATACAATGCATCGAGGCGAGATATTTTGAATTTTATTAAGAGATTAGATAATAATTTTGAAAGTATTGGCATTGTAGGGCATAATCCGGGCTTAACGGACCTTGTTCATTTTCTTTTGTATGATTTTGATTATGAACTTCCTACCTGCGCCCTTGTAGGAATAGATTTAGAAATTGAAAAATGGTCTGATATTAAAAGTGGAACCGGAACATTAAAATTTTTTGAGTATCCTAAAAAGTACAAGCAATAAAATTCATTTAGAATTTTTACCAGTTTACTTTTTTACCTGTAATTTTTTCCTGAAACTTAAAATAAAATTTTCCTCCCATTAGAATTTCTTCAAGATTCAATTAAAAATAGAAAGATTTTATTAATCCAAAATAGTTTTCATCTGGCATAATTTCTGCACTTTACTTAATGTCTTAGTTAAATAAATGTTGAACTAAAGGAAAGGAGAAATCAAAATGGGTCAGCAACAACTATTATTAATCGTAATCGGCGTCATTATTGTTGGTATAGCCATTGTTGTTGGTATTAACCTTGCTGCAACAAGTGCTCAAAGTGCAAATCGTGATGCTGTAATTGCAGACTTGAATAACATTGGAGCATTTGCTCAGCAATATTATAGAAAACCAACAGCACTTGGCGGTGGTGGAAATTCATTTGAAGGATTTACAATTCCTCCAAACTTAACTAAAACTGGTAATGGTACTTATACTTTGTCTGGAAATCCTGGCCAAACTGCTGTTACAATTGTTGGAATTGGTAATGAGACAGGTGATGACGGAACAACCAAAGTTAAAGCAACAGCTCTTGTAACGCCAGATAATATTGTTGTTACTATAAACAACTAATTTATTCTTTAAGTAATTAAGAGCTCAGGTAATCGGATTATTGATACCTGAGCTTTCATAATTTTTAGGAGGGTTCATCATGAAAAAATTCTGTGCGGTTTTTCAGGACGGATTTGAATTGAAAGTAGCCTGTGTGGAAAAGCAGGGGAGTAAATTAAAAGTTTTAAATTTTCTATCTGTACCCAGCACTGAAAATCAATTTGCCTTACTAGCACAAGAATTTAAAAATAATGAGGTTTCTGACCTGGATATAGAAATAAGTGAAATTGATCATCAAAAAATTTCTAATACACATTTAACAGAACTAACCAACTATCATAGATTGGAGGAACTGGCGTTCATTCCTGTAATAACGGAGCCACACATTTCTTATATGGTTCATCAACTTGGTAATGGAAAGAAAACGGGTGATTTGAAAAGTCGACTGATTGAGGAGTGGAAAGAAAATTTAAATATAGAATTGACTACTCAAAGAATAGATTACATCGAATATAAAAATCAATTTTTAATTTCTACATTAGTTCAGGAAAATATTCCTGTGCTCAATGAACTTAAGATTTTAGCCGAAATTTCCGAGACAAAAACTCTTGATATTCTTTCGATACGAAGTGCTGATATTTCATTAATTAACTATGTCTTAAATCTTTACAAACCAGCAAAGGACGAGATTTATCTTTTAATTTATCTCGGAACTGACTCAGTCCGTTTGATTTTTATCAAAGACGGTAAGGTTGTTCATATAAATAGGTATCTTGGATTAAGTCTGGAAAGACAGGGGCTTGTAAGTTTTATTTCAAGTAAGATTGTATTTGAAATGGAATATGCTGGTGTAACTGAATTAACAAATATCATTGTCACAGGTGAATTTAATGATGAATTACTCTCAGCGATAAAACAGAGTTTTCCATTTGCAACTGTTAATTTACTCGATTTAAAAATATTTGATTTTTCTTCAATTGATGAGCAAGTAGCGTATAAGGCTCATTCATATATATTTCCTCTATTAGCTGTTTGTGATGAAGTTTATCATTATTCGAACATTAAGAAGAATCTGGAATTTCATTCAAAAAGAATTTCGAAAATCTCATTTTTCAAAAAGTTTGATTTTGTTTCAATGTTTCTATTTATTGTTCTTGGTGTAATGATATTCTTCTCCTATAAGCTTTATGAGGAAAGAACTAACCATTTGAAGAAAATGAAAGAGCAGGTCGCAAGAATAGATGTTATAAAATCAGTTTCAGCTGTTGAATTGGCAAAGATAAATGAATTAAGTCATCGTTATGATATTTTGAATGCTTACAAACAAAATCTTGATCAATCGTTACAGAACTTAAATAGATGGACCGACAATTTATTATTAATTGAATCCTACAACCCACATCAAAATAAGATGTGGATCACGTCAATCAAAGTTGATGATAAAGATCCAAATTCAATTTTAATCAAAGGCCTTGCAATTGATAGATCTAAAATTCCCGGTCTGATGTTTTCTCTTGGTGACGCTGAGTTGAAAAATATTTACATATATGAAATTCGGAACAAAAAAATTTATCAATTTGAACTAATAGCAACATTCAAAAATTGATATGAAAAGAAAACAAAGAAGAGTTACATTAATCGTATTAATACTGGTTGTTTTAGCAGTTAGCTATTATTTCATTGAATATTCATATAGAAAAGAGTTGAAAAAACTAAATGAGTTAAGTAAATCTCAAACAAATGAACTATTGAGTAATAGATCACCACATGAAGTAATTTATGAACTTGAACAAAAAATAGATTCTGTTTCTTCTTTCATCAAAAGACAGAATAAAATTATTCCTTATTACTCCTCGCCAGTGGAGGCTTATGAAAAGGTTTTAAGAAAGATAAATCTTTTTGAAAATCGTTTAGATATCAATATTGATAAGATTGCTTCCGAGGAGAAAAACAATTTAAGGATTGATCGTTTTAAGATTTCTGGAAATGGAAAATTCAAGGATTTATTCTCATTAATGAATTTGTTTGAAAGTTCTCCAAAGATTTATAAGGTAGTTTTGCAAGAAATTAATCAGACATTTGCTCCAAACGAAAAAGGAAAGCTTGACGAAAAAGTTACTTTTACTTTTAATCTCGAAAACATATATACAACCTCGCCCGAATTTAATCTTGATACTTTAATTAATCGAAAAGACCAAGCTTTTCTAACCTACGTATCTGACTTTTTTACATCCTTAATTAAATTGGATATTCCACCAAATGATGAAGGATTATTTGAAGTTGAAGGTGCAAAATTAATTGCAATTATGCCTGACGCAGTTTATTTACTGGATAAAAAAGGTAATTCTTATACGCTCGTCGAAGGAGATGAAGTTTATCTGGGGTACTTAACAAAAATTAATTATGATAAACACAGCTGTGAATTTCTTCTAAACAAAGGGGGAATTTTAGAACGAATTACTTTAGAACTTGAAGATAAGGAGTCAAAAAAATGAAACGTATCTTAATTCTGCTAATAGTTTTTTCTTTAAGTGTACCAGCTCAAAGTTATCGCAGTTTGAAAGCAATGCTTTCTCAAGATACCGAAAACTTAGTAACAATTTCTAAAACGGCATCAGTCGATCAGGCTATTGATGTTTTAAGCCGAATAAGTAAGCAAGCAATTAACAAGGTAATAATCCTTGACCAAAATATGCCAGTTCCAGTTGGAATTGAAATCACAAACCTTAACTGGTATAAAGCTCTTGAGATAATTGCAAAGCTTCATAATCTCGAATTAGTCGAGAGGGAAGAATACATAAAACTTGTTCCACAACTGAAATTTTCAGAAAGTGAAATCCCGGATATTCTAAAGGGTGTTGATTTCAAAACACGAGAAGTAACTATTTCAGCAGTTTTCTTTGAGCTTGATATTAATAAAGCAAAGGAAAGAGGGATTAACTGGCGAGCTTTATTTTCTAAAGGTGGAGCTGATGTAGGAGTTCGATTTGGTGAAACTTCAGGTGAAATTTTCGATTGGAACTCTTCAACCGAATCAAAAGCCCTTGATATTGGCATTCGAGGCGATGTAAATGTTTTCGGTTCAGTTGCTAAAGCAACAACTCTTCTTAATTTCCTGGAAACAAACCAACTTGGTGAAGTGATTGCAAGTCCACAAATTACTGTAAGAGATCGGGTAAGAGGTGAAATTCAGGTAGGTTCAGATTTTTCAACTCGAGAAAAAGATTTTGCTGGCAATACAATTGAAAGATTTTACAGCACTGGGACGATTATTCGAGTAACTCCTTATGTCTTAAATGAAAATGGCAAAAATTACATTTTGCTCGATCTGAATGTAGAAAGAAGCTCTGCAATTCCCGGTCAAATTTCTACTGAAATTAAAAAGACAAAGGCAAATACAAATGTCTTATTGCTTGATGGCGAAGAGACGATAATTGGTGGATTATTTATTAATGAGGAGAAAAAAGAAAGAACAGGAATTCCAATTTTAAAAGATCTACCCTGGTGGGTTTTAGGAATAAAATATCTTGCAGGAAGGGATGTTGTTTCAACAGCTCGAAAAGAATTAATAATTGTATTGAAAGCAAAGATTAATCCTTCTCTTTATGAAAGAGTTGTTTCAAGGGAGAAAAATTTAATTGGAGATAAAGTTGAAGAATTCGATCAACAGATTGAAAAAATTAAAACACAGATAAAATCAAAATGAATGCGAGTCAGTTAATATTATCATTTGCATCGTTAATTATTCTTTCAACGGTTATAATCATTACAAACCGTTCATCAATTGATTTGCAGGTTGAAAGAATTGAAGCAAGAAACTTATATCAATCTGTAAATGCTGCTAAAAATCTATTTGAAGAAATAAAATCAAAAATTTTTGACGAAAAAATTATTTCTATGATTTCAATAAATAGAGATAGTTTAACTCCAAATTCTTTGCTTGGACCGGATAATGAAACCTATCCTCAATTCGATGATATCGATGATTATAATGGGTTTACAAAAGAATTATATCTTGAGGGTGGTAAAACTTATACACTTAGAGTTCAGGTGAATTATGTTAATGAGAACAATCCAGATTTTTTGAGTTCGACACCAACATTCTACAAATTAGTTACAGTTATCTGTCTTGATCAAAATCAAAATAAAAACATCGAACTTAAACAAATTTTTTCAATTTGGTAATGAATCATCCAATTTATCTATTAATCAGTATTGTGATAGGGACATCAATAATCCTGATTTTGACAAGAACCACTGTCTTTGTGACTGAAAATAATCAAGAAGCAATTCAAGAAGAAAAAGTTTTTCAAAATTTTTCGACCACGCAACAGATTCTTGAATATTATTTGAAGAAGGTTGGATACAGATCACCGGTCAATCCAATCGTTGAAGCAGATTCCACTCGAATAGAATTCCTTTGTGATGAAGATAACGATGGCTTGATAGATTCTCTCGAAATTCGTTTGGGCGACGCAGCAGAAAACACACAAAATCCAAATGATTATAAATTAATTTTGATAAAGAATGGTAATGAACAGCTAATTGTACCTTATGGAGTTACAAGGTTCAAACTTGATTATTATGATGTCAATGGAAATACAACTTCCGAAAAATTGTTTATTAGATTTATAAAAGTAAGCTTGAGGATTGAAAGTGACTTTCCGATCCGCGATTATTATTTGTTCTATGAAGATAATTTTATCATAAGACCAAGAAATTTGGGTTAATTATGGGGAACAAAGTTTTAATAATTTCAATCGCCACTCTATTTTTATTGATTTCAATTGTTATAATGATGAGAGGCAGTACAACAAGAATTTCAGATCTTCCTGTGGAAACATTTAATGCAACCCAGGCACAATATATCGCAAATTCTGGATTAAACATTACATTAAATAAATTAAGGTTTAATAAAAATTTAAGAGGAGTTTTTCAAGATAATCAATTGCTTGGGGGAACATACGATGTTTCTATTAAAGGAAATGATACCGTTATAATTGAAGTTAATTCAAAATTTATGGATAAACGAGGTAAAGCTTCGGTAAAGACCATTTGGGATAAAATTACTTTACCAACAATAAATTCTTCAATGGGAATTTCCTCATCAAACCTTAATATCACACTTCATGGGAATATTTTGATAAGTGGAATTGACAAAAATCCTGATGGAACTCCGGGAACTTCACCATCTGTAAGTGGAATATCAGTTGAAAATGTTAATGATAGTATCAGGATTGTAAGTGGTATCCCTGACAATGTCAAACCAAATATCATTGGTTCTGGTTCACCACCGAGCGTTTCAGTTAATTCTACAACGCAAAACTATAATGAATTCATCAATCAATATATTCAATCGGCCGATATCGTTTTATCATCCGGAACCTATTCAAGTGGAACAGTTTTAGGTACACCAGAAAATCCTAAGATTACTTTTATTTCAGGTGATGCAAATTTCGCTGGTAATGCATCGGGTGCAGGAATTTTAATAATATATGGTGATATGAGTTGTGCAGGCAACTTTAATTATCAGGGCCTTGTGATTGTTTACGGCAATACACAGATTTCTGCTTCGGCATCTGGTAATTCTGCAATTTATGGAGCAATGTTAATAATAGGACCAAGTGTTAGTATCAGTGCAACAGGTTCTGCTATAATCAATTACAGTTCAAAAGCAATTAGCAATGTTCAGCAAAAACTCAAATCTTCTAAATTCATTGTTTATAACTGGATTGATTGGTAACTCAAGTTGAAATTTTAAATTTTTCCAATCTTTTATGAATTGAGTTTATTCCAACCATACATTAATTTGCATAAAAAATCTTTAGTAATGAGATAGGGCTTAAAAAACATATGGAAATAAATTTAACTGATAAAATTTTAGTTGAGCAGGATAAAACAAATCATAAATATCAGACATTCCATATCCCTTGTAATTTTTTTGATATTTTACCTGACATGAGTTTCGTATTAGATGGTTCATTGAACATTCTGCATTGTAATAAAGCAGCAGCAGATTTTTTTATTTTATCTAAAAATGAAATGGTAAATAAAAATTTTATTGAATTAATCAGTAATGAAAAACGAGAAGAGTTTGGGAAAATTTTTGAAAAATCCATTCAAGAAGGTTTAAATCAGGAAATAGAATCAGTTTTTGTAGCTGGCGATAAAAAGAAATTTGTCCAGATTATACTTTCTCCATTTTTTCAAGCTGGGCAATCAAAAAATAATAGTGATGGTAGGCTCTGTTTTGTTTTTGCCAGAGATATTTCCATTCAAAAAGAAAAGGAACTTGATCTTGTAAGATTTGCTAATGTTGCAGAATACACTGTAAATCCATTAGAGATTACAGATGTGGAAGGAAAAATAATCTATGTTAATCCTGCTTTCGAAAGATCAAGTGGATATTCGAAGGAAGAATTAATTGGAAAAAATCCAAACATCTTTAGTTCTCACAAACATTCGAAAGATTTCTGGCGCAAGATGTGGGAAACAATAAAACAGGGTAAAGTCTGGATTGGTGAAGTTATTAATAAAAGAAAAGATGGAACTTTATTTTATACTGATCTTTTAATTTCTCCAATTATTGATAAAAGTGGCAAGTTAATTGGGTACTTTGGAATTCATCGTGATAAAACTGAACAGAAAAAACTTGAGCAGCAATTAATTCATGCTCAAAAAATGGAAAGCATGGGTTTGCTTGCAGCTGGACTTGCTCATGAAGTTGGTAATCCATTAGCTTCAATTTCTTCTTTAGTTCAGGTTATTCAAAGAACCAATAAAGATGAATTCACAAATCAAAAATTAGAGTTAATTAAAAGCCAGATTAATCGTATTTCGAAAATCATTCGTGACCTTGTTAATTTCTCCCGTCAATCAACTTATGAACTTCAATCAACTGAAATTAATAAAGTCTTAAAATCAGCAATTGAGATTGCTCGTGTAAGTAAGAAAGCAAAGGGAATTACATTTATCGAGGAATACAGTCCTGATATTCCTGTACTTTATCTTGTTCCAGATCAATTACAGCAGGTATTTTTGAATATTTTAATTAATGCAATTGATGCGTTATGTATTGACGCAACTAAAATGGTTTATTTCAATTCAAATCCCCAGATAATTTCAAAGACTTATCGTGATAAAAACAAAGTTTACATTTCAATAACAGATAATGGAATTGGAATTTCTGAACAGGCAATGGAAAAAATTTTTGATCCATTCTATACAACTAAAAAAGTTGGAGAAGGAACTGGACTTGGTTTATGGGTAAGTTATAATATCATTAAAAGTTTTCAGGGAGAAATAAGAGTTAATAGTGTTGAAGGAGAAGGTTCTACCTTTACAATCATTTTACCAATAAATCTTGAATCAACGGAATAATTATGAAAGCAAGAATTTTACTCGTAGACGACGAAGAAATTTTAAGAGAAAACATCGCTTTAATTTTAAGGCAGGAAGGATATGAAGTTGACGAAGCTTCTAACGGTGAAGAAGCTTATGAAAAATATTTGAGTAATAAATATGATTTATTGATTTCTGATATTGAAATGCCCAGAATGAAAGGGATCGAGCTGCTCGAAAAACTCTCTAAAATAGATCCGCAATTGATTTCTATTTTTATTACTGCGTATGGCTCACTTGAAACAGCAATTGCAGCTTTAAGACTTGGCGCGAGCGATTATATTCTGAAACCAATTGATTTTGATGAATTAATTCTTAAAATCAAAAGATTACTCGAATATCGTCAACTCATAATTGAAAATCAGCTTTATCGTCGGGAATTACAAAAGCAATATTCTTTTGAAAATATCATTGGTAAAAGTCCTGCAATGCAAAGAGTTTTTGAAATGATTAAGTCAGTTGCAGAGACAAATAGTAGTGTCTTGATTACGGGAAATAGTGGAACTGGTAAAGAACTGGTAAGTCGTGCAATTCATTATAATGGTCCAAGAAAAGATAAACCTTTTATTGTTGTAAATTGTGGTGCAATTCCTGAAACATTAATTGAAAGTGAATTATTCGGACACAAAAAGGGTTCGTTCACTGGTGCTATTAGAGATAAAGAAGGATATTTTAAGGCAGCTGATGGTGGAACATTGTTTTTAGACGAAGTAAGTGAAATGCCTCTTCAATCGCAGGTTAAGCTACTGCGTGCAATTGAACAAAAAGAAATTATTCCAGTTGGTTCTTCTACACCTATCCCTGTTGATGTTCGAATTATTTCTGCCACGAATAAAGATTTGTATCAGGAAGTTGAAGCTGGAAGATTTCGAAGAGACCTTTATTACAGATTAAACGTTGTTGAAATTCACTTACCTTCATTAAGTGAAAGACTTGAGGATATTCCATTGCTCGTGGAATTCTTTGTTGATAAGTATCGAAAAGAAATGAATAAAAATATAAAAGGTGTAGATGCGGATGCAATGAAAGCCCTGATGAATTACAGCTGGAAAGGTGAAGTTAGAGAATTAGAAAATGTGATTGAAAGAGCAGTTATTTTCTGTAAGGGTGAGTATATTACATTAGATGAACTTCCTTCCTTCATCAACAATGTTTCGCAACCTGGTACTTCCACCGGCACATTCAAAACTTTAGAGATGGCAATTAATGAATTTGAAAAGGACTATATTCAAAAAGCTCTTGCTCAAAATGATTACGATAAAGAAAAAACAGCAAGAATGCTCGGAATAAGCACAGCTACACTCTACAGGAGGATTAAAGAACTAAAAATACTTGCCTGAATTTCATTTCTGATATTAATTGTATTTTGATTTTCATAATTGAGAATTAATTTAATCTCCTTTGTTCGGTTCCCCTGAAATTGCTTCACTTTTACTTAAAAAATTTTAGAAATTAAAAGCTTTTGTTATGGTACCTATCTAATTTTGAAAAGGTAATTAAAAAATACTTCTGGCACAATCATTGAAATTCTTATTATATGGAAAATCATGTGCAAGCAAATAATTTGATTTCAGGAGATAGCAAGAAGAAATATCAAAAGATTAAAATCCTTCTTTATTCAGAAGATTTTGATTTCGCTCAGAGTTTTTCGCTTTATTTCAATAAAGATTTTAAGAAAATAATTACAGTAAACGATCGAGAAATTTTAGTTCAAATAGTAAAATCAATTCAGCCTGAAATTATTGTAATTGATGCTTCACTTAATAGATCGCTTCTTAAGTTAATTGAGCAGATTAAAATCCTTGGTGCAAATTCAAAGATTTTTATTTTTACCTCTCACTCATTTTTATATCAGGAAGAAGTTAAACAGATCCAACGGTTAGTCGATAAGATATTTTACCAGCCTATTGATCTTGTTGATTTTAATCAAGTGCTGAACTTTTACACCGCTGATTAAAATCAATAAGCTAATATTTAAAATTCTCAATTTTGAAAACAAATCTTATTTTTTTTCGATTTTGAGAGAAAAAACTTAATGTTTGTTAAATAATTTTACATTTTTTTAGAAAATTAACGGCACAATAATTGAGGTTAAAAGAAAAATTTTTCTAATTTTCAATTAAAATTGATAACAATTAATTTTATTAAAATTTTGATAGATAAAATTTATAAAGGAAGGGTAAAATGGAAAGAAAAAAAGTTACAATTGATGGAAACGAAGCTGCGGCTTATGTAGCTTATCACACAAACGAAGTAATAGCAATTTATCCAATCACGCCATCTTCACCAATGGGTGAGTGGTGTGATCAATGGGCAGCTGAGGGTAAAAAGAACATCTGGGGTGATGTTCCAATTGTGAGCGAACTTCAGAGTGAGGGTGGTGCATCAGGAAGTGTTCATGGTGCTTTGCAAAGTGGAGCACTTACCACAACTTTTACTGCTTCTCAAGGTTTACTTTTAATGATACCAAATATGTTCAAAATAGCTGGTGAATTGACTTCCACTGTATTTCATGTTTCAGCACGTTCAATTGCAGCTCAAGCTCTTTCAATTTTTGGTGATCATTCAGATGTTATGGCAACCCGTTCAACTGGTTTTGCCTTATTGGCTTCAAATTCTGTACAGGAAGTGATGGATTTTGCTTTAATTGCACAAGCTGCAACTCTGGAAGCAAGGGTTCCATTTTTGCATTTCTTTGATGGTTTCAGAACCTCTCACGAAGTGATGAAAGTTGAGGAATTGACCCTTGAAGATATGAAGTATATGATTGATGATGATCTTGTAATTGCTCACAGAATGAGAGCATTAAATCCTGAAAGACCATTTATAAGAGGAACCGCTCAGAATCCAGATGTTTATTTCCAGGGAAGGGAAACAGTTAATCCATTTTATGCTAAATGTCCTGAGATAGTTCAAAAACAAATGGATAAGTTTGCTCAATTGACAGGAAGACAATATCATTTGTTTGATTACTTTGGTGCACCAGATGCAGAACGGGTGATTATTTTAATGGGTTCGGGTGCTCAAACAGTTGAAGAAACAGTTGAGTATCTTTTAGATAAAGGTGAAAAAGTTGGTGTTGTAAAAGTCAGGTTATACAGACCTTTCTCGGTTAATCATTTCATACAAGCACTACCCAAGACTGTTAAAGCAATTGCAGTACTTGATAGAACTAAGGAACCAGGCTCAGCTGGTGAACCACTATACCTTGATGTTGTTAATGCTTTAACAGAAAAATTCAATAATGATGAATTACCATTCCGATTGCCAAAAGTGATTGGTGGTCGTTATGGACTTTCTTCAAAAGAATTCACACCTTCAATGGTAATTTCAATTTTCAATGAATTGAACAAAGCTAAACCAAAAAATCATTTCACCATAGGTATTTTTGACGATGTTTCAAATACAAGTCTGGAATTTGATCCGAAATTTAACATTGAACCAAAAGAAACCATTCGATGTAAGTTCTATGGTCTTGGTGCTGATGGTACGGTTGGTGCAAATAAAAATTCAATTAAGATTATTGGTGAAGGAACTGATTACTATGCTCAGGGATATTTTGTTTATGATTCGAAGAAATCTGGTTCAACTACTGTTTCACATTTAAGATTTGGTCCAAAGCCAATTAAATCTGAATATTTAATTACATCAGCGAATTTCATAGCCTGTCATCAACAGGTATTTTTAGAAAAATTTGACATGCTTGAAGATGCAGAAGAAGGTGCAATTTTCTTATTGAATACTCAAGTTCCACCTGATAAAGTTTGGGATTCATTACCAGAAAAAGCTCAGCGTGATTTGATTAATAAAAAAATGAAATTGTATGTAATTGATGCTTATAAAGTTGCTCGTGAAACTGGAATGGGTGTTAGAATCAACACTATAATGCAAACTTGTTTCTTTGCAATTTCGAATATCTTTCCGAAAGAACAGGCAATTGCGTTAATCAAAGATGCAATTAAAAAGACTTATGGTGCAAAGGGTGAAAAAGTTGTTCAGATGAACTTTGCCGCGGTTGATAGAACGCTCGAAAATCTTTTTGAAGTCCCTATTCCAGATAAAGTAACCAGCACAAAACAACTCCAACCTCCTGTCACTGAAGATGCACCAGAATTTGTGAAAGATGTATTAGGTAAAATTATTGCTGGAAAAGGTGATTATATCCCTGTGAGTAAAATGCCTGTTGATGGAACTTTCCCATCAGGCACAGCAAAGTATGAAAAAAGAAATATTGCATTGGAAGTTCCTGTCTGGGATCCTGAAGTCTGTATTCAATGCAATAAATGCGTGATTGTATGTCCACATGCAACTATTAGAGCAAAAGTTTATGAAGAAGAATACATCAAGAATGCACCTCCAACCTTCAAGTACACTAAATTTAAGTCCAAAGAATATGGTGACAATTTATATTACACTTTGCAGGTTGCTGTAGAAGATTGTACGGGTTGCTCGCTCTGCGTTGAAGTGTGTCCTGCAAAGAATAAGAAGGAGACAAGACTCAAAGCTATTAACATGCAACCACAACTTCCATTAAGAGAACAGGAAAGAGTCAATTGGAATTACTTCTTAAGCATTCCTGAATTAGATAGGAGAAAAGTTAAAGTTGAGAATGTAAAAGATTCACAATTTCTGGAGCCATTATTTGAATTTTCTGGAGCCTGCGCTGGTTGCGGTGAAACACCTTATGTAAAATTAGTATCTCAACTCTTTGGTGATCGTGCACTTATTGCAAATGCAACTGGTTGCTCATCAATTTATGGTGGAAATTTACCAACAACTCCTTGGACTTATAACAAAGATGGTCGTGGTCCTGCATGGTCAAACTCATTGTTCGAAGATAATGCTGAATTTGGTTTTGGAATGAGGCTTGCAATTGATAAACATAATCAATTTGCAAAATATTTATTGAAAAAAATGGCTTCTGAAATTGGTGAAAAATTAGTTGAAGAAATTTTGAATGCGAAGCAGAAGACCGAAGCTGACATTTACGAACAAAGATTGAGAGTTGAAGAACTTAAAAAACGATTAGCTGAAGTTAAGAATGCTGATCCAAATGATGTCAAGCACTTACTTGCAATTGCAGATTATCTCGTGAAAAAATCTGTATGGATTATTGGTGGTGATGGTTGGGCTTATGATATAGGCTACGGTGGTTTGGACCATGTTATAGCTTCTGGCCGAGATGTCAATATCCTTGTACTTGATACAGAAGTTTATTCCAACACTGGTGGGCAGATGTCTAAGGCTACTCCTAAGGGTGCTGTTGCAAGATTCGCAATGGGTGGAAAACCAACTGCTAAGAAAGATCTTGGATTGATGGCATTGACCTATGGCAATGTTTATGTAGCTAAGGTTGCAATGGGTGCCAATGACGCTCATACAGTTCGTGCATTCCTTGAAGCAGAAGCTTACGAAGGTCCATCGTTGATTATTGCATACAGTCATTGTATTGCTCACGGAATTGATATGGAAAAAGGAATGTATCAACAAAAACTTGCTGTCGATTCTGGTTACTGGCAGTTGTATCGTTATAATCCAGATTTGATCAAAGAAGGAAAGAATCCATTTAGATTTGATTCCAAAGGAATTAAAGTTCCATTTAAGGAATACGCATACAATGAAACCCGTTATAAGATGTTGACTAAGTCACATCCTGAAATTGCTGATAAGTTGATGAAAGAAGCTCAAAAAGAAATTGAATTAAGATACAGACAGTATGAAGAATTAGCTAATTCTAAGATTTATGAAATGTTCTTTAATGCTCACAATGGTAATGGTCAGAGTGAAAAAGACAATAATTAAAGATTGCATTTAATTGACGATGAATATTGACTATTAATTTTATGTCAGCTCGTCACTGACGAGCTGACATGTAGTTCTATAAACAAGTATAAAAAATTGAGAATAATGTATTAGGGAGTTAATATGGATCTAACAACTACGTATCTTGGCTTAAAACTAAAAAATCCAGTTATGCCTTCTGCGAGTCCACTTTCAAAAGATCTTGGAAAAGTAAAAAAACTTGAAGATGCTGGTGCCTCTGCAATTGTATTGTGGTCATTATTTGAAGAGGAAATTGAATCCGAACAGATTGAATTTCACTTTCGAACTTCGATGCATTCTGAAAGTTATGCAGAAGCATTGAGTTATTTCCCGGAATTTTCTGAATATAAAATTGGACCCGAATATTACTTAGAACAAATTAGAAAAATAAAAGAGAATGTGAGCATTCCAGTTATTGCAAGTTTGAACGGAAAATCTCTTGGAGGGTGGACAGAATATGCAAAGCAAATTCAGGAAGCAGGTGCTGATGCTCTTGAGCTAAATATTTATTTTCTTGCAACTGATCCTTCAAAATCTTCAAGTGAAATTGATAATCTTTACATTGATATTGTTAAAGAGGTTAGAAAGTCGGTCTCAATTCCTATTGCAGTAAAACTCAGTCCATACTTCAGTTCAACAGCGTGGATAGCAAACGAACTCGCAAAAGCAGGTGCAAATGGTTTAATATTGTTTAACCGATTTTATCAACCTGATATTGATTTAGAAAATCTAGAAGTAATTCCAAATGTGATTTTAAGCACTCCTTTTGCAAATCGTTTACCATTAAGATGGATTGCGATTTTGTACGGTAGAGTTAATGCAGACCTTGCAGCAACAGGTGGAATTGCTTCAGCTGAAGATGTGATTAAAATGATTATGGCTGGTGCAAGTGTAACTCAAATGTTTTCTGCACTAATTAAATATGGCGAAAATTACATTTCCAAAGTCCTTGAAGATATGAAAAAATGGATGGAAGAACATGAATATGAATCAATTGAACAGATGAAAGGAAGCATGAGCCATAAGTCAGTAAGCAATCCAGCTGCATTTGAGAGAGCCAATTATATGAAAATACTTCAGACATTCGATCCATCAAAGCTAAAATTTTAGAGTAACTTAGTTGTGTAAATCTTGAGTGCTTGAATAATTGTTTACTTAAGTTTTGTTTATAATCATTGAAAATTTGTTATAGAAGTTAATTAGTAATCAATATCATTTTACGAATGAAAGAAAAAAAGAAAACGCAAATTTTAGTTAGGCTCAAAAAAGAAAAAATTTTGGAAAAGATTCTTGTTCCAACTGATCTTTCTAATCTTTCTTTTGTTGCACTTGAATATGCTAATTCAATTGCCGAAACTTATGATGCAAAAGTATATTTGGTGTATGTGTGCGAGCAGGTTCCATCTGAAAAGAAACAGAAAAAATTTCCAGAGATTAGAGAAAAATTTAAAGAATTTAAGAAGAACATACGTGAAGAATTGAAAAAAATCGCAATTGAAAAGTTAAATCTCGTTGAAGAAGTTGAGATCGTTGTTTTACAGGGAAATCCATACAAAGAAATTTTAAAGTTTATTGTGGAAAATGGAATTGGTCTTGTTGTTGTTGCATCTCATGGCAGAACAGGATTTTCACATTTATTGATGGGAAGTGTTGCAGAAAAAATTGTTCGATATTCACCTGTACCCGTTTTAACAGTTAAACCAGAACAATTTTCAACTTCATTTTTAACAAGAGAAGATGTTGAAAAAGAACTTCACCTAAAATATAAACCAGACGATTTTTTAGAGTTTTAAAATTTTTATAGGGAGAAAAAAAGGAATGGTGAAAAAAATCTTATTTACTTCTCTGGTCATTCTGTTAGTTTTAAGTTCCAATTCAAATTTGTATGCCCAAACTGACGATGATTGTCTCTCCTGTCATAGTGATAATGAACTCACTATGGAGAGAAATGGAAAGACAGTTTCTTTATTTGTTGATCAAAATGTTTTATTAAATTCAACTCATAAGAAATTGAGCTGTATATCCTGTCATAAAGATTTCAGTGCCGAAGAGATTCCACATAAAGAAAACATTGAACCTATTAAGTGCTCAAGTTGTCACAAAGATGCAGCGATAAAACATACATTCCATCCAAAGATGTTTAGAGTTGGAGAAAAATTTGATGATCCTGCCTTGAATTGTAAAGGTTGCCATGGAACTCACGATGTCATTTCAACAAAAACTAGAAAATCAATCTTTTATGTCTCGAATTTGACAAATGCTTGTGGTAATTGTCATAAAGATGTAAAATCAGATTTTATAAATTGTATTCATTATAAGTCTTTATTGGATGAAAATCCATTTGCTCCAAATTGTTTGACCTGTCACAAGTCTAAGATTACGAAATTTTATTTAAATCAGGATACATTGAAGACAAAAATTGCTCAAGAAAAATTGTGTCTTAACTGTCACTTAGAAAAACCAGAAGTATCGAGTAAAGTTGCAACAAAAGTAAGTTTCATCAGAGCCTACGAAAATAGTGTACATGGTCAGTCATTGTTAAAGGGTAATGCGAAAGCCGCCAATTGTGTTGATTGTCATAGCTCACATTTAATTATCAAATCAACTGATGAAAAATCTCCGGTTTCAAAGTTCAATGTTGCCAGTACATGTGGTAAATGCCATGAAGAAATTGCAAAAGAATTTTCTGAAAGTATTCACGGTGTTGCACTTCAAAGAAGAAATATAGATGCACCGACCTGCACAGATTGTCATGGTGAACATAATATTTTAAGTCCAAATGATCCGAGAGCTCCAGTGTCAGTTAGAAATGTAGCTGTTCAGGTTTGCGCGCCTTGCCATTCATCAGTTAAGTTAGCTGAAAGATATGGATTGAATGCAAGGCAGGTAGTTACTTTTTCTACAAGTTACCATGGTTTAGCTATAAGGGGTGGAGATACTGAAGCTGCTAATTGTGCAAGTTGTCATGGTTATCACAATATAAAACCGTCAACTGATTCCACATCTACTATTCATAAATCAAATCTTGTAAAAACCTGTGGTAAATGTCACCCTGGTGCAAACGAAAGATTTGCAATGGGTAAAATACATATAACGGAAACTGAAAAAGATGAGCCAATTCTTTACTGGATTTCAACAATTTACATTATCCTTATTGCGACAATCGTTGGTGGAATGTTCATTCACAATCTTTTGGATTTTATTAAGAGAGCTAAACGAAGAAAAATGATTCAAAGAGGATTGATAAAACACGAATATCATGGACATTCCCTTTATCTCAGAATGACGGTCAATGAAAGAATACAACACTTCTTATTGCTAATTAGCTTCTTTATTCTTGTTATTACTGGTTTCGCTTTAAGATTTCCTGAAGCTTGGTGGGTCAGGCATTTGAGAGATTTAATTCCAGGATTTTTTGAATGGAGAAGTTTACTGCATCGAATTGCTGCTGTTGTGATGGTAGTTGATTCAATTTATCATATTTTTTATCTCTCATTTACTGAAAGAGGTAGACAACTTTTCAAAGATTTGCTTCCAAATATTAAGGATGTGAAAGACGCAATTGGTGTTTTCAAGTATAACATCGGACTTTCTCCAGTCAAACCAAAACTTGATCGATTTAGTTATGCAGAAAAAGCCGAATACTGGGCTTTAATCTGGGGAACTGCTGTGATGACCATTACTGGAATTATAATGTGGTTTGAAAATACTTTCATAGGTATCTTCACAAAATTAGGATACGATATTGCAAGAACGATTCATTACTTTGAGGCATGGCTTGCATTTCTTTCAATTTTAGTCTGGCATTTCTACTTTGTCTTATTTAATCCCGATGTTTATCCGATGAGCCTTGCCTGGATTAAAGGTTACTTAACAGAAGAAGAAATGGCTGAAGAACATCCACTTGAACTTGAAAGAATTAAAAAGCAACAGCAAAAAGAAGAAGAAAGTCAAAAAGAAAAAACAGAAGCAAATTAATTAAACACGGAAGGGAATGATCTTTAAGTCATTCCCTTATTTGTTTAATGATACTTAACAGTAATTAAAAGTTAATACCAATTAAAAGGTAAAGCCATGAAAAGATTTTTACCAAAAGTCTTTTACAATCCGGTTTCTCTTGTAGGTGGGTCCATTTCATTAGTTAGTTTTGGTTTAATACTTTTTTTATTGGTACTAGAATTACTTGCTTCTGAACCTAAGCCTTATATGGGAATTATTGCATTTGTCGTTCTTCCAGCCTTTTTGTTGATAGGAATTGCAATTTTCTTTTTTGGTGCAATTAAAGAAAATAAAAGACTTAAAGCTGGAATTGCGAAAGAATACGAATTCCCTGTGATTGATATGAATGATCCTCATCAAAGAAAAGCGGTTGTATTTTTCTCTTCGGCTGGAATTTTACTCTTGCTTTTTAGCGCTTTTGGAAGTTACAAAGCTTATGAATATACTGACTCAGATGCCTTTTGTGGTGAATTATGTCATACAGTAATGATGCCAGAATACACAGCATATAAAGTTTCGCCTCATTCAAGAGTTGGTTGTGTAAAGTGTCATATAGGTCCGGGTGCAGATTGGTTTGTTAGATCAAAATTATCAGGTGCGTATCAGGTTTATGCGACAATATTTAATAAATATCCAAGACCAATTCCGACACCAATCGAGAATTTAAGACCAGCTCAAGAAACTTGTGAACAATGTCATTGGCCTCAACACTTCTACAGTGAAAAACAAGTCGTCAATGATTACTATGAAAGTGATGAAAAAAATACAAGATGGAATTTGTATCTTCTAATGAAAATTGGTGGTGGTAATGAAGAAGCTGGTCCAACATCGGGTATTCACTGGCATATGAATATTAAAAACAAAATAACTTATTATGCTCTTGATAAAGAACGACAAATCATTCCTTACATTGAAGTTGAAAGAATGGATGGTTCAAAAACAACTTATAGAAGTACGGAGATTAAATTCTCGGAAGGTGACCTTAAAAAAGCAATTTCAAGAAGAATGGATTGCATAGATTGTCATAATCGTCCTACACACATTTATCATCCGCCAGCTCGAGCAATTAATCATGTAATTTCACTCGGCTGGATAAATAGAAATCTACCATTCATAAAAAGTATTGCTGTTGAAGCACTTGAACACGATTATACCACGAAAGAAATTGCTCTCGATAGTATTCATCAAATTATAGATGAGTTTTATGCCCTGAATTATCCTCAAGTTTACAAATCAATGAAATCTGATATTGAAAAAGCAATTCAAGAAATTCAAAAAATCTATGCAAGAAATTACTTTCCTGAAATGAAAACTAGCTGGAAAAATCATTTTGATAATATTGGTCACTTGTATTATCCAGGTTGTTTCCGTTGTCATAATGGAAAATTTATTAATGATGAAGGAAAAGTTCTAACTAAAGACTGCAACATCTGTCATACAATTCTTTCTCAGTCTTTTGAAAATGAACCAGTGAGATTATCGCTCGAAGGATTAGAATACAAACATCCAGTCGATATTGGGAAAGACTGGATGAATATAAATTGTTCTGAATGTCATGGAAAGGGTAAAGAAGTTTACGAAAAAAGAGAAACTCCAGAAATGCTTTTGAGTCGTAAGTAACATTCAGATACCTCTAATTTGTGAGATTTAAGATAATTCATTACCTGGATTTAATTTGTTTTTGGCAATTGATAAAAAAATTAATCCTTTTTAAGTTGCAGTTGATGAAAAGATTTTTCGAAATAAATATTTTAATACCACTTCCAATTCAATTTCTTTTCAGGCATCGAAATTACTTACCTTCCCGTTACGAAAATGTTTTTTAAATAATTCGCTTTACTCTCCTGATTAATTAACCCAAATAAAGAAAGGAGTAAAGTATGATTATTGGAATCCGTCGTGAAGACAAAAATATCTGGGAAAAACGAACTCCACTTATACCTTCTGATGTGAAAGATTTAATTAATAGTCTGGGAATAAAAGTTTTCGTTCAACCTTCTGAAATTAGAATTTTTAAAGATGAAGAATATGTTGAAGCTGGAGCCGAGATATCAGAAGATCTATCAAAAGCAGAATTTATTTTTGGTGTGAAAGAAATTCCTCCCGAAAAGTTGTTGCCAGAAAAAACTTATGTCTTCTTTGCTCATGTGATTAAAGGTCAGAAACATAATATGCCCATGTTGAGAAAATTGATGGACTTAAAATGTAATCTAATCGATTATGAAAGAATTGTAGATGAACAGGGCAGAAGGTTAATTTTCTTTGGTAAATATGCTGGGTATGCAGGACTTGTAGAAACTTTTCATGCACTTGGTATAAAATTAGACTTATTGGGAATAGAAAATCCTTTTGTAGAAATTGAACAGCCTTACAAATATCCAAGTATTGAAGATGCGAAAAATGCTTTGAAAAGAGTTGGTGAAAAAATATTGACAGATGGTTTGCCAGATGAAATTTTGCCATTAACGGTTGGCTTTGCAGGTTACGGTAATGTTTCAAAAGGTGCACAAGAATTTTTTGATATTTTGCCTCACATTGAAATCACTCCAGGTGAGTTGCTTAATAATTATGATGAACTTAAAAAAGAGAAAAATCGCTTGATTAAAATTGTTTTCAAAGAAAAAGATACGGTTCGCAGAAAAGAAGGTGAATTTGATCTAAATGAATTTTTTTCTAACCCTGAAAGATATGAATCGGTCTTTGAAAAGTATTTACCCAATTTAAGAGTACTTTTCAATTGCATTTTCTGGACAGAAAAATATCCACGATTGGTTACAAAAAAATTCCTTCTTGAAAATCCTGAAATTAGCAAATCATTATTTATTATAGGCGATATAAGTTGCGATATAGATGGAGCAATTGAAATCACTTATAAAGCAACCCAACCTGATGTCCCTTGTTTTACTTTCAATCCGTTTGAAAATAAATTTTATGATGATGTTCAAAGAGATGGAATTGTTGTGATGGCAGTTGACAATTTACCGTGCGAATTTTCAAGAGAAGCTTCGTCTGAATTTTCGAAAGTTTTGAAGAATTTCATTCCTCAAATGATTCAAAATCATTTCGACAAAGAATTTTCTGAACTAAATCTACCATATCCAATTAAAAAGGCAATAATTCTTCATAAAGGTCAATTAACAGAAGAATACAAATACATCGAAAAATATTTAGAGGGAGAATCAAAATGAAAAAAATCTTAGTCCTTGGTGCTGGACTTGTAAGTCGTCCAGGCGTTCATTATTTATTAAATCAACCAGAACTTGAAGTAACAGTTGCATCCCGCACGGTCAGTAAAGCGGAGGAACTCGTAAAAGGTTTTCCAAATGGTAAAGCACAACAGGTAAATGTTGAAGATACTGATGCTCTGGCTCGGTTAATAAAAGAAAATGACATTGTAATCAGTCTGCTTCCATGGATTCATCATATGAAAGTTGCTGAACTATGTATAGAGTATGGTAAGCACATGGTCACAACTTCTTATGTTAGCCCAGCAATGAAAGAACTCGATCAAAAAGTAAAAGAAAAAGGCTTGTTGTTCTTGAATGAAATCGGAGTTGATCCCGGTATTGATCACATGTCTGCGATGAAAATTATTGATGAAGTTGAAAAAGAGGGTGGAAAAGTTCTTCATTTTTATTCTTATTGTGGTGGACTCCCTGCTCCTCAACATAATGATAATCCATTTGGTTACAAATTTAGCTGGAGTCCAAGAGGAGTTGTTCTGGCTTCTCGAAATCCAGCAAGATTTTTAGAAAATGGTCAAATCGTGGAAATTCCTGGAAAAGAATTATTTAGGAATTACATAGTTGAAGAAATTGAAGGACTCGGAAAATTTGAAGTTTATCCTAATCGTGATTCAGTTCCTTATAAAGATTTGTATGGATTAAAAGACGCTTTGACTGTAAAACGAGGAACCTATCGAAATCTGGGTTGGTGTGATACTTTTTATGTTTTGAATCAACTCGGCTTTATTGATGAAACTCCAAGAGATTTTATTAAAGGAAATTCTTATAAAAATATCACAGCAAAAGTTCTTGATGTAAATTCTGATGCGAATTTAAAAGAAGCAATAAAAGCTAAAGTCAACATTGAAAAAATTGATGATGTGATTTATCGTCTTGAATGGCTAGGTTTGTTCAGTGATGAAATTGTGGATAATGCTGATAATTTACTTGATATGTTAAGCAATAGGTTACAAGAAAAACTTGTTTACAAGCCTGGCGAAGTTGATATGCTTTTACTCAAACACACTTTCATTGTTGAGAATAAAGATGGCTCAATGGATAAAATAACCTCGACATTAATTGATTTCGGAATTCCATATGGTGATACATCAATGGCGAGGACAGTCAGTTTGCCAATGGCTATTGCAGTGAAAATGATTGCAAATGGTCAGATTAAAAATAGTGGAGTTAGAATTCCAAACACAAAAGATATTTATGAACCAGTTCTTGCAGAGTTAGAAAACTTAAATATAAAAATGGTTGAAAAAAGAGAAAGAATAAGTTAGAACTTATTAATCTTAAAAGTGAAAGATAAACTTAATTTCAATGTCAGACTGAGCCTGTCGAAGTCTGACATTGAGCATTTTGTTTTTAACATTTTGATAGATTGGCAGTGCTTTTAATGTTGGATTGTCATCCTTCGATAAACTCAGGGTGACAATTGATTCTTAGGTTAATGTCAGACTGAGCCTGTCGAAGTCTGACATTAAAATTATTTGAAAATTATAATTAGTCATTTATCAGTCAACACAATCTATAAGTAGAAATGAACCCAGAATTAATTCACGATTATCTTCATAGGTATCTTCAGAAAGCGGCATATGATATTGTGCTTGATCTCGAAAAGAGCAATCCTTCACATCTTTATGACAGGAAGCACGATCAATATTTGCTCGATATGTTTACATTTTTTGCAACAATGCCTCTTGGAATGAATCATCCTAAAATGTTTGAACCAGATTTTCTAAATAAACTTATAAAAGTTGCAGTCAATAAGCCGTCCAATACAGATTTTTTTACCGAAGAATTTGCTGAATTTATTCAGACTTTTGAAAAAGTTGCTTTACCTAACTGGGGCAAATATCTTTTTTTCATTGAAGGTGGTGCCCTTGCTGTTGAAAATGCTTTGAAAATTGCTTTTGATTGGAAAGTGAGAAAAAATTTTAAGAAAGGTTATCGTGAAGAAAAAGGTCATAAAGTAATTTATTTCAAAGATGCATTTCATGGAAGAAGTGGTTATACTCTTTCTTTGACAAATACAGATCCAAACAAAGTTCAATATTTTCCCAAGTTTGATTGGATTAGAATTATAAATCCTAATTTAAGATTTCCAATAACTGATGAAGTGATAGAGGAGGTTAAACAAAAAGAAAAGCTTGCAATTGATCAGATTCAAAACGCAATTAAGCAATTCAAAGACGATATTGCTTGCATGATAATCGAACCAATTCAAGGTGAAGGTGGGGATAATCATTTTCGAAAAGAATTTTTCCTTAAGCTTCGTGAGATATGCGATGTGAACGAAATCTTATTGATCTTTGATGAAGTACAAACCGGAGTTGGTTTAACTGGCAAAATGTGGGCTTATGAACATTTTGTCGAACCAGACATAATTGCAGCTGGAAAAAAACTTCAGATTGGCGTTGTAATTTGTAACAATAGAATTGATGACATTGATGAAAATGTTTTTAGAAAAGGTGGTAGAATTAATTCAACCTGGGGTGGAAATCTGACAGATATGATGAGAGCAAAAAGATATCTTGAAATTATTACGGAAGAAAATTTAATAGAGAATGCAAAAACGATGGGTGAATATTTGTTAAATTCACTTCAGAATTTACAAAATGAATTTCCTGATTTGATTTCGAATGCACGCGGTAGAGGCCTAATGTGTGCAATAGATTTGAAGGATAAAACATTTCGAGATGAATTGAGAAAAAAATTATTTGAAAATGGAATGATTATTTTAGGATGTGGAGAAAAATCAATTCGTTTTAGACCGAGGCTTTCTGTTACTCAAGAAAATATAGACAATGCAATGGAAATTTTTAGAAAATCAATCAGACAATTAGCATGAGGGGAATTTTATTTTTAGTATCAACTCCAATTGGAAATCTCGAAGACATATCTCAAAGAGCGATTAATACACTTTCATCAGTTGATTTAATTTTATGTGAAGACACACGCGAGAGTGGAAAATTACTTTCTCATTATGGAATTAAAAATCAATTAATGAGTTATTATTCTCAAGTTGAAGACCAGAAAATTCCTTTTGTAATAAATCTTTTGAAAGATGGAAAAAACATTGCGTTGATTTCGGATGGTGGAACGCCCTGCATTTCTGATCCTGGTTCAAAACTCGTGCGTGCCTGTATTGAAGAAGGAATTCAGATTGTACCTGTTCCAGGTCCGAATTCAATAATTACAGCATTGGTTTTGAGTGGATTTGAAATTAAGAGTTTTTATTTCGAAGGATTTATTCCACAAAAGAAGGGTCGTAAATCAATACTCGAAGAAATTGCAAAACGAAAAGAAATGACGGTATTTTTTGAATCACCTTATCGAATTCCAAAATTAATTGAAGAGCTTAATCAATTATGTCCGCAAAGAGAAATCGCACTCTGTCGGGAATTGACCAAAAAATTTGAAGAAGTCATTCGTGGAAAAATTTCAGAAATCAAATCAAAGCTTCCCTCTCTGAAGATCAAAGGTGAATTCGTAGTGATATTAAAAGCAGTTAAATGATTAATTAATAAAATTAACAGAAACTCTTAGATCTTTTTCCTCTTAATACCGCTCTCATTAATTTTGTAAAAAATAAATTTAAGTATGGAGGCAAAATGAATATCGAGAAAAAAATTGAAGAATTGGGTTATCAGCTTTCCACTCCCCCAAAACCACTTGCAGCTTATGTTCCCTGTGTTAAAGTTGGGAACTTAATCTTTACAGCTGGTCAGGTCCCACTGGTTGAAGGTTCACTAAAATACTCTGGTAAAGTTCCTGTTGAAATCTCAGAAGATGATGCAATCAAAGCTGCTGAAATTTGTGCATTGAATTGTTTGAATGTAATTAAAGCTGAGATTGGAGATTTAGACAAAATAAATCG
>Ga0197142_1000173_pt1 | contig 57902 bp, 41 predicted proteins | sample GBS60_MetaG_FD_148614 | JGI IMG/M metagenome (GOLD analysis project Ga0197142, IMG submission 148614) | Sediment microbial communities from Great Boiling Springs, Gerlach, Nevada, United States - GBS 60_MetaG | ecosystem: Environmental > Aquatic > Thermal springs > Hot (42-90C) > Sediment... | reverse complement strand
TTTCTACATCCTCACCACCCTGATAAATCACAAATTGATCAAACTTTTCTTTATCAAGGTAAACAAGTTGACCAATTAAATGTTTGAAAACCCCATCATCTCTTCCAGTTATTCTATTCACAAAATGACAGATTTTAATCTTTTTATTCTTCATTAATTCTACTTAGCCTTTAGCTTGCTCTTTCAACTAATTTTTATATGCTTCAAATGTATAATAAACTATAAATTTATTATCTTAAATTTTACTTTTTTGTGTTTTTAATAAACAAAATATTGTTTCCTATTTCCTTAATTAAGTAATTCTTATTGTTTTGAATATTATATTCAAATAATAGTCTCCCCTTTTCATTTATTAAAATAAATTCTGAATTATTATTAATAAAAGTTGAAAATTCCGAAATATTTAAACTATCACGATATTTTTTAAGATTTTTAATCCAGTAATAATCAAACAATGAATTCTTGATATTTCCTTTGAGTTTGGCACTTTCTAAATCTAACAGCAAATAAAATTTATCTGAATATTTTTTTGAATAGTAATGAAGGGGAAAATAAACATGAGGACTTTCGCATACAATTGGCACTTTATATTTAGTTAAGTCTAATTTCTCTTTTAAATCTTTTTCCATAAATAATTGCGAACTATAATTTTTATAAATATTAATTGAAATAAAAATTATAGATAATAAGTAAAAAATTTTTTTATAATCTTTTCTTTTATGAAAAAGAGTATTAAAAATAATCACTATTCCAAATATAGATATTAAAAGATACCTTTCTTGATATGGTAATAATTTAAACATTGATAAAATTGATACTACAACCGGGATAAGTACAAATACAATAGCCAATGAAAGTATTTTTACGTTTAAACTAATTTGACTAATCAACTCCGATATGTACTTTTTATAAAAAAATAAATTAATAATTATTATAACTAGCAAAACTATCGCGAAATACCCCAAAAAATAATAAGGTAATTTTATCAATCGAAAAATGGTTGCTGGTTCTTGCCAGAAAAATCCTTTAACAGCTTCAAACTGATTTTTAATGGCTATAATCCACGGTAAAAATAAAATTAAGGGTATTAAAAAAAATAACAATAAGTACTTAAATTTTAATTCCTCAAGACTAATCAAACACCACACGATTAAGCCAATGAAATAAAAGATTGAGAAATAATGTGTATATAAAAAGATGGTCAAAAAAACATTTACTTTAATTATATCAATAAATGAATATTTTTTGTTAATCATAATATTATAAAATAAGTATATGATTATGGCCCCGAGACAGAAAAATAAAGAATAAGGCCTGATCTCACTAAACAAGTAGCCAGTGATAAAGTTAGAATTCATGATTAAAAGTAAACTTAAATATTTTTCATGACCAAAACATTTTATTGTTTTAAGGAAATAAATTAAACCGATTAAAGTAAGAATTAGAGATAAAAATCTTAAAACAAAAATATTTTCGTTTGATATTTTTATACTTAAATTAATTAGCAAAAAATAAAATGGAGGGTTCGTGTCTATACCATTAAAAAAATTAATAATCAAATTAATTAATGTATTTTCTTTGCTACAAATTATAGTAATAACTTCATCTAACCATAGTGGTTTTTGCAAAACAATAATTGTATTAACTAATAACAGTAAAAATACAATAACAAATAAAAAACTTTCCGTTTTTAACGATTTATTTTTCAAATTTTTTCTGAAATAAATTTCAAAAAAAGAATCCATATCATTTAATTTTTCCCTCTAAAATTTTAATTAATTAAAATTTCTAATCATACCATCTTTTAATCCAGAAATTATTCCAATTATTAAATTGAAACGCCATTTTTTAATTGACCTTAATATCTCCTGCATAATATAAACTAGAAATAAAAAATCACCTAATTTTCGCCAAAAACCCAATTTTTGTAAGTGCTCACGTATAAGAAAAAAATTCCTGAATCTGAAATATATCCTATTTTTAGAAATTTCATCATCACCTTCTAACTTTTTTACAACTGCATCTTTTACATAAATAACATTAGTGTATAATGAAATGTAAAATCCATAAATCAAATCATCTCCGTCTATAAAAAATCTTCTATCTGGATAACCAACCTTTTGAACTATATCCTTGTGAATTAACATTCCCTCAAAACAACCTGTATTTACAGCACACCATTGCTTTCCGTTCCTAAATGATAAATTTGGTGAAAAAAATATTTTACCATAACCTGGGTGAAAATAGTTTTCCCAATATATTTCATTATTATTAGAGTCCCTTTTAAGAGGATGTATACACTTGGAAATTGAAGAATACTTTAGCAGATTTTCTAAAGCATTTGGGTGTGGATAAATATCATCATCTAAACACCAAATCCAATCAAAATTCCTTTCGAAACCTAATTTAATCCCTGTGTAGAATCCACCTGAACTACCAGAATTCGATTGATTTACAACGAATATTCCCGGTTGTTTCTCAAGCCATTCTTCTGTACCATCAGTACTGCCATTATTAACTACTATGATTTCGTCTACTTTTCTGGTTTGTTTCGATAGGTTTTCTAAACAAATTTTCAATGAATTTAATCGATTGTAAGTAACAACTACAGCACAAATTTTCTCATTCATTATCTACTTAGCTCCCAAAATAATTTTAAGGCTCTAGCAATGATTTGATCCATATTATAATACCTATATTCAGCAAGACGTCCACAAAATATAATATCTTTTAATTTTTTTGCCTCTCTTTCATAAAGCACATAGCTCTGGATATTTTTCTGAGTTAAAACAGGATAAAATGGCTCACCATCGTTTTGTGGGTATTCAAATGAAACCGTAGTTGTTTTAGAATTTTGATTGCTAAGATACTTATGCTCGATTACCCTTGTAAATTTCACTGTATTATCAACATAATTAACTTGAGCTGTCGGCTGATAATATTCCTGTTCAAAATTTTTAAACTCAAATCGTATAGATCTATAATTAAGTTTACCATATTTATAATCAAAAAAATAATCAATAGGGCCAGTATATATCATTTTTTTAAATCGTATCTTTTCAATGATTTTTTTATAATCTAAGTTCAAAACAACTTCAATATTTTTATGAGCTAACATTTGTTCAAACAGTTTTGTATATCCATACTTAGGCATAAATTGGTAAGTGTCGGTAAAATACCTACAATCATCGTTCGTTCTAACGGGAATTCTTCCACATACACTGGGTGATAGATCTTTCGGTTCTAAATTCCACTGTTTATAAGTATAATGTTTAAAAAATTTTTCAAATAAATCATAACCTACTTGATTCACAATTACATCTTCCGAATTCATAATAGGAAATCTATTTTCTCTTACAGTATCATAAAATTTCTTTACTTCATCTTCTGTTTGAAGATTTAATTTATAAAGTTTATTAATAGTTAAACGATTAATTGGAATAGGGTAAAATTCACCTTCGAGATTAGCAAGCACTCTGTGTTCATATGGAATCCAATCTGTAAATTGAGATAAATAATCAAATACAAATTTGCTATTGGTATGAAAAATATGGGGACCGTACTTATGAATTAAGATGCCATAACTATCATATTCATCATACGCGTTACCACCAATATGATTTCTTTTTTCTATTATTATAACTTTTTTATTCAATTTACTGGCTATTCTTTCAGCAAGTACAGATCCCGCAAAACCAGCTCCAATTATTAGATAATCGCAAGAATACATTTAACTAAACCTAATTAACTTTTTTATTAAAAGACACTCTAAAATTAATACAAATGCTTCTGTAGAAATGTTAGTTACAACAGCCCCAATAATTCCAAATTTTGGTATCAATAAAATATTCATTAAAAAATTAACTATCATTCCCAAGAAAGTAGATATGGCTGTATATTTTTCTTTCCTGGCAGAATTCAATATTGTACCAGTTAAATTACTTAAGAATAAAAAAGGTAATCCAATTGCCAGAATATTTAATACTTCAGCAGAAGACTTAAATTTTGTTGTATAAAAAATATTAATTAGCATATCACTAAAAAATGTAAAAAGAAAGATTAATAAAATCAATAAAATTGTTAATGACTTAATGCTTGAAAACACATCCTTGTAAAAAATTCTCTTTTCTCTGGAATAACTAATAGAATAAATATTATATGAACGAACCAATACTATTCCAAAAATCATTGAGGTATGTTTATATATTGCATAAGCGGCTGAATAAATTGCAACTGATTCATAACCAGAATATTTTTGAAGAATTAAAACCCCCATTCTGTCATATAGCATGGTAAAAATAACACTTAAACCAAAAGCCGCTGTCCGCCTAATTAAGTCTAAAGCCTTATTAAAATTAAATTTTTGATTTATTAAATCGGTAAAGCTAACGGATGAAAATTTCAATAGAAATAAATTTTGAAAAATTAAAGAGAGTAAAATTGCAAATAGTGATAACTTTATATCCATTTGATAAATAGTAGCGATTAAGATGTATATAAATAATGGTATGCGAGTAAATAAAATACTCAAAAAATTTTCTTTGAACTTATTCTTACCATTCAAATAAAAAATTAAAATTTGATTAAGAGGTGAAAAATAATTTATCAGAGTGACTAAAAATATAACTTCAAAGTTTTGAAAATCTTTTATAAAATATATAAACGGTAATGGAAAAAATATTAGCAAAAAAAATATTTTAATTACAAACCCATGAAATAAAAATTTAATATCAGCTCTACCTATTGCACTTTCCCTGTGAAAATAAATAGGAATCCCCAAATCAAATATTGTCGCTACTATATTTGTGAATGTAAAAACCGTTACTATAAATCCATAAAGGTCTTTATCAACATATCGTGCAATTGAAATGTAGAAAGCGAAAAAGGTAATTCTTTCTAAAAGATTGAAAAGAAAAATGTATTTGCCCGAAGCAAAATAACTTTTAAAATCATCTGAAATTATTTTTATCGTCTTGCCAGCCACAACTCAGGATTCTGTTTTTCTCTTTCTTTCCAGATTTCAAGATGAAGCATCTCACCGGTTAAACTCTCGCCACTTTTAGCAATTACATCTCCGCGTTTAACAATATCCCCTTCGTTAACCAATATTTCCGATAAATAAGCATAAACAGTTCTATAGTTTTCTGAATGAGATATAATAATAATATTACCATATCCAGGTAACCAATGGACGATTGAAACCCTACCATCAGCTACAGCACGAACCGGGGTTCCATAAGGTGTTTCAATATCAATTCCAAAATTCAGAGTTACGGTTTTTAAAATTGGATTTCGCTGTTCACCAAACTTATTTATAATTCTACCATTAACTGGCCAGGGTAATCTACCTCGCATTTTTGAAAAAGAAGAAAATTGTGGTAATTCAATAAAAGTATCTCCGTAATCGCTTTTTTTGATAGTGTTTTCATCCTTAGCAATATTTTTATTTTCAGTTGCTGCTTTTCTCTTTTGCAATTCCTGTTGTCTTTTTCTTTCAAGGGCTCGCTCCCGAGCCGCAATCTCTTCTTTGCGCTTTTCTTCAATCAGTCGATCAATGATGGCTGCAATTTTTTGTGCAGATTGTTTTTTCCTTTCCAGATCTTTTAAGATGGCTTCTTTGTCTTTTCTTAATGAACTTATAAAATTCCTTTTCTCCTTAATCTTTGATTGTAATTGATTTTCTTCAATTGATTTTTCTTTTCTTAATCGCTCTTTCTCATTCAGTACGGTTTCTAACTTCGATTTTTCTTCTGAGACTTCTTTTGCTTTTTGATTAATCAATTCAATTCTTCGTTTTCTATCAATTGTAAATTTTTCAAGATACTTATATCGAATTAAAGCTTGATTAACCGATTGACTTGTTAATAATAATTCAAAAGGATTTCTCCTACCGTATTTGTATAGGTTCACTATGTTTTTTTCATAATCACTACTCAGATCATGGAGTTCTCTTTCTGCATTAGAAAGCTCAGCTTCTCGAATTTTTATCTCTTCATTCAGCTTTCTTTCTTCTGCACCAAGTTTCTTTATCAGCTCCTGAATTAATTTGACCTGCTTATCATACTCATCAATAACATTTAAATTTTGTCTCTCTTTAGAAAGAGTTTCTTTTAACTTTTTATCAAGTTGTTCTATTTCTTTTCGAATACGATTTAATTCTTCTCTTCTGGATTGTATGTCTGATGATCTTTGAGCATAAGTAATTAAAAAGATTACTCCGATTAAAAAAATTATTTTTATCAATTTCACCATTTTATTATCTCAACATTTTCAGGTAATTCAAAATTTAAATCTTCTACAATTTTATTGAATTCAATTTTTTTGAAATTAAGAGATATGCTTTCATTCGTTTTCAAATTTGTAAAAGTGATTAATTCAGGGAATTTTATTTCATCGTTATTTTTAAACTTTAATAAATTAATTTCAAATGTTGGTTCGTTAAAATTGTCAAAGACTACTATTCTGATTAGCGAACGAAAAAACTTATCATAAATGAACTCAAATTTCTTTTCATTTAAATATTTAATCAAAATAAATTCTTTCTCGTTATTCATTACAAACGATGAATCTGCTTTAATACTATTTTGATCGATAAAAAAGAAAAGAATGGAGTAAAAAAAATTTTTGTCTACTTCTACCGGGCTCAATTTCTTAAATCTTTCAGAAGAAAATCGAGTTAAAATTAGCTGATCCTTAAATGCATTAAAAACCAATATAGTATCATCATTAATGAAAATACTTCCAATATCAATTCCCAAAGGTCCAAACAAATCGACAAGCGCTTGATCTTGTTTTTTAGTAGAGATCGAAAATTGAAGATTCATTTTCAAATTATTGAGATTTAATTCAATTGTTCCACTTCCAGAATAAGATTCAATTCTTTCAAAGTTTGCTCTACTATTTTCTAACAGTTCCTCAAAAGTTATATCTGATCTGGAAATCCTTTTGTTAGTGGTACAAGAAAAAAAGAATAAAGCTGTAAAAATTATGATAAAAATTTTCTTTATCGAGTTCATTCAATTTGCTTTAATTTATTTTGAAGTGTTTCATTGTTGGGGTCAAGTTTCAGAGCCATTCTATAATATTCCTTTGCTTCTTCAATATTATTCAATTGCAAATAAACATCGCCCATATGTTCAAGAATTTCAGAACTCGGTGAACCCTGATCAATTGCAAGCTTTATGTATTTTTCAGCTTCTCTAATTTCACCCATTTGAAAATAAATCCAACCAAGTGTGTCCAGGTAAGAATCAACCAGTGAATCTTTTTCAAGGGATTTTTTAGACATTGCAAGAGCTTTTTCTAGATTTACTTTTCTTTTAGCAAGGCTATATGCATAATTATTTAATAAAGTTGGATCATCTGGATAATATTTCAATGCTTCTTCATAAAGGGAATCACATTTTTCAAAATAGCCAGCATCATCGAGAAGTAAACCGAGATTTACTAATGCATTGCGATGTTTGCTATCCAGCAAAAGAGCCTTTTCTGAGTAATCAATTGCTTCATCATATCTTTTTAATTTTCCAAGAGAGTAACTAATTGCAACCAGCAAATCAGGATTTTGTGAATTTATTTCATTTGCTTTCTTAAGAAAATTAATTGAACCATTATAATCTTCCAGTGATAAATAGGCCTGACCTAAAATAAGATTCACATCAAAGTCGTTTTCATAAAAATTGTAAATGCTATTTAGTAAACTAATTGATTGCCTAAAAAGTCCATCAAAATAAAATTGAATTCCAAACTTTTTTACTATTTCTATTCTAACATCATCCCTGTAATTAAATGAAAATTTCAAAGAAGAAACATTTTCATTTTCAATAACTCCAAGAATATCTGAATAAACAAAAGCAAGCGAGTCATCTTGTTTCATTCTATCAATTAAAAAATTGTTGAGATACCCTCTAAAAATTGTATCTCTAATTGCTCTAGAGACTAAGTAATCGTAAACAGAGATCTTCAATTGTAAATTATCATCAACAATTCTTAGTAGTTCAATGGTTGTTCTAATTGCATCATTATATTTACTTTCATTAATTAAAATTTCCACGAACTGTAATTTGGGTAATGGTTCATCTGGAAACCTTTCTGATACTTCTTGTAAGATTTTATTTGCTTCTTCCTGTTTACCTAACTCCTGATATAAAGAAATAAGTCGCATTCTAAGTTCAACATCTGAAGGCTCATTGTAAATTAATCTTTTCAGGATTTCTTCAGATTTTTCAAAATTTTTTTCCTCATAATAAAGGGTTAATAAATTTTCAAGAACAATCCTATTTTCTGGCTGAAGTTCTAAAATTTTCTCATAAATATTCTTTGTTCGACTTTTATCTTTTAATTCGAGAAGTTGCGCCAAATTGTAGAGTGCATCAATATTTGTTGAATCGATTTTTAATATTCTTTCCAGCATTTGAGTTGCTTCCTGAACATTCCGTCTGGTCAAATAAATTTGAGCAGCTAAAAGTAAATAATCTGGATGTATCTGGGAATCGGGTAGACTTAAAACTTTTTCAATATACTTCAGCGAAAGTTCAATTTTATTTAATTTGAATAGCTGGATTCCAAGAGCAAAATTGATGGTTGGATTATCTTCATATATGAGTGCTTCTTGAAATTCGATCACAGCTTTTTCAGGTATTTCTTGTAGAGCATAGGTCATGCCTTGTATAAAATGTTGTTTTGCCCGAAGGTTTTTAATTGTAATGATTGCTTCATTTATTGTCTCTTCTGATTTTTTAACTTCCTCTTTTTCTATTTCTTTGGAAACACCACATCCAAAAACAAAAACCAGAAGCAAAAGAATAAGATTTTTCATTTATAAATTTCCGTCATTTATTTGTTCAGGATTTCCTTATTCAAATTTACGAATTCAATTCTGTTTAAATCTATGAAAATTCAATATGAATTAATTTTTTAACTTGCAACAAAAACGATAGTAAAATGCGTCAAATAGATTTAGCAATTGCATATACCTGGGAATATGACGATGAATTTGTAAACGCAATCGTAAAAATTTTTAATGAAAAAAATCTTTCCACACTTATCATTACCTATGACAATGTTGATGAAATTATTCAAAAGACATCCAGAAAAGAATTATTTGCAAAATTCTACTTAGACAGAGCCTCAGATGTTGCTGAAGAATTCGAACCACTTGCAAAATTGATGCTGGAAAACAAAACTTACATAATAAATCAATATACAAATGTTCAATTCGCAATTGACAAAGCGACGATGCACCTTGAATTTATAACGCATGGAATTAACACTCCGTACACAATTATCATCTCACCTTATAAAGAAAAGAAAAACATTGAGCTCTCACTCGAACAACTTGCAAAACTCGGCAGACCATTTATCATTAAACCGGCAAATACAACCGGTGGTGGAATTGGTGTTGTAATGGGTGCAGAAACTCTTGCTGATGTTTTGAAAGCCAGACAACATCTGGAAGACGACAAGTATCTTCTTCAGGAAAAAATTGAGCCTGTTGAAATTGACGGAAAAAGATTCTGGTTTAGAAGTTTCTATGCATTTGGAGAAATTATTCATTGCTGGTGGAATGATTTAACTCACATTTACTCTGAAATTGATGAAGAAGATTTTATAAGATATAACTTGCGGGAGATGAATAATATAGTTAGCAAAATTCATGAGATAACAAACCTTGATTTCTTTTCAACAGAAATTGCTTTGACAAAAGAACAAAAATTTATTGTAATTGATTATGTTAATGACCAATGTGATATGAGATTTCAATCAAATCATTTTGATGGTGTGCCTGATAAAGTTATCTATAAAATAATTGAAGCAATGGCTAACTTTATTTTATCAAAAAAATCGGCATAGAATTATATTAAGTTGAATAACTAAATCGCATCTTATTTTTTTGATTAACACTAATAAAATTTCAATCCGTAATAGACTATCTAACTTAAATCCTCAAATACAAAAAGCTCTAAATGATTTTTTAAATCCCTAATTTCCCTAATGAATTAATATTTTTTAATTGAAATATATTTGGTTTTTTTTTTGTGATTTGTGAATCGTGAATTTTTGAATTGTTTAGCAAATGGATTTATTAAAATTTTTCTTCATCAAGACTTTCAACCAATCTTAAATAACTTTCATATCTTTCATAAGGAATTATTTCTTCTTCTACCGCTTCTTTTACAGCACAATCAGGTTCGTGTGTATGAGTACAGCTGTTAAATTTACAGTTGCGCGCAACAATCGCAATTTCTCTAAAGTAATGTGTAATATCTTCTCTTGTTAATCCGTATGGCTCAATCTCTCTAACGCCAGGAGTATCAATCACAAAAGTATTGTTATCCAACTTGAAAAGTCGTGCTGTCACTGTTGTATGCCGTCCTTTGTTCCAGGCTTCACTTACTTCACCAACTTTTTGATTTATTCGTGGATCAAGTTGATTTAAGATTGATGACTTACCAACTCCCGAATGCCCAATAAAAACAGATGTTTTATTTTTAATCAAATCTTTAATTTCATCAATTCCCTGTCCAGTGATAGTTGAAGAACGAATTACTTTGTATCCTAAGGTTGTATATAAATCATACCAAAAATCTCTTTTCTTTTTTTTCACCAGATCGTATTTGTTAATTACAATGATAGGTGTAATCTCACAACTTTCAACCGTAACAAGCATTCTATCCAATACACGATTATTAAACTTTGGTTTGTCTACAGAAACAACACAGAAAGCATAATCAATATTGGCAGCAATGATTTGTTCAAATCGTTTCCCCTTTTCAGAAACTCCCTTGATAAATGGCGCTTTGCGTGAAAGATAATTCTTCCGTTCAGGAATTTTTTCAATCACACCAGTTCCATCTTCGTTTAATTCAAATTCGACATAATCACCCACCACAACTAAGTCAGTATATAATAATTTTTCTTTTTTCCACTCAGCTTCGAGCTTTAATTTTCCCCTGAGAAAGCAACGGATTTCTTTATCACCTTCTCCATCATTATAAAGGACATAATAGTCCTTGCTTTCAACTCTAGTAACTATTCCTTTCATAGTTTTCGAAAATAAGAAAAAGTCTTTGAAAGATTTAACTTAATCAATTAAGATTTTAAAACTTGATTTTTACCTAAATCTTATAACTTTTCATAAAAATATTTCAGAAGAACTTAAATAATGATTTTTTGTACTTTGAATGTTGGAAGAAAGTTTTAGCATCTTAAAAATCTTTAATTAACTCTGATTATTCTTCTAAAAAATTGTAATATTTCTGAGTTTTCTAAAAAAATTCAAAAAATTTGGATTTAAAATCCATAAATTTTAATAAATTTGTGGAGTTAAAATCCATATATTTATATGATAAAACGCATTTTTGACATAAATCAATTACTTAAGCCTGGAAAAGTCCTAATTATTTATGGACCAAGAAGGGTTGGAAAGACTACTCTATTAAAGAACTTCTTAGCTCAAACAAAATTAAAATTCAAGCTCGACTCTGGTGATAACATTCGAACCCAGGAAATTTTCAATTCTCAATTATTTAGCGAAATTTTACCTTATGCTGAAAATTATGAACTCATCGCGATTGATGAAGCTCAACAAATCAAAAATATTGGAATGGGGTTAAAAATTCTTGTTGATAATTTACCAGATATAAGAATTATTGCAACGGGTTCCTCATCATTTGAGTTATCTCAACAAGTTGGTGAGCCATTAACGGGTAGAAAAAAAGTTATTACGCTTTTCCCTTTTTCTCAACAAGAACTTCTTTCAATCTATAATCAATTTGAATTAAAAGAACACTTAGAAGATTTTTTAATTTTTGGTACTTATCCAGAAGTGATTTTAGCAAAAAGCAGAAACGAGAAAATTGAAATACTAACAGAAATTGTAAACTCATACTTACTAAAAGACATACTTTCCCTCGAAAAAATTAAAGGGACAAAACAACTTTTAGATTTGCTAAAATTAATTGCTTTTCAAGTTGGAAAGGAAGTCTCTCTTAATGAACTTGCAACTCAAATAAAACTTGATGTAAAAACAGTTGGAAAGTATTTAGAATTATTTGAAAAAACATTTATCCTCTATCGATTAAATGCTTTCAGTAGAAATTTGAGAAAAGAAATTACAACAAAATCAAAATACTATTTTTACGACAACGGAATTCGAAATGGGGTTATTCTTCAGTTCAATAGTCTTTCAAATAGAAATGATGTTGGTGAATTATTCGAAAACTTTTTCATAATGGAAAGAGTGAAATATTTATCTAACAATTCAATTTATCGCAATTTATATTTCTGGAGAACTTACGATGGTCAGGAGATAGACTTAATTGAAGAAGGTGATGGAAAAATTTTAGGACTTGAAGTAAAATACTCACCAACTGCAAAGTTTAAAAAGAGTAAAACATTCATTAATACCTACAATAATTCCACAGTTGAATTGGTTAATAAAGATAATTATCTAAGTTATCTTCTCTGAAAATTAGATTACAAGAAGCTAAATAAATTTTTAAAACAAAAAAGCGGAGACCGAGCTCCGCCAGAATAATTATATCTGCTAAAATTACTTAAAATCGAAATCCAGTTGTAAAAACGATATCTGTTGTTTTCAAAGATTGATAAGTTCTTGAAACTCCACTCCCGTAATTATCACCAATATTTTTCCATGTTCCTCTAACGAAAGCTAAATCAAGAGAAAATCCTTCTGGAGTTATGTAACCAATTCCAAATGTTAAATACTTACGATTAAAATCTGATGGGTCATCCTTAAATGGTGAATTTTTTACAAAATAACCTGTTCTTAATCTTAACCCACTCTGTAAAACATTATATTCTGCACCGAGATTATAATCCATTACGCTTCTGAATAGTTGTTTAATTTCTCTATTATTTCTGGCTGTCTTTGATGGAGAAAGACCTTTAAATTCCATTTGAGTGTAATCAATTAAATTCAAATCAGCACTGATTGTTAAGCCGAATCTTGATACAGAAAAACCGACGCCAAATTCAAAAGGTGACCAGATTTCGTATTGAATTTTGCTTTCAAGTGGTGGATCGATATCAGCAGAAAATCCAGTACCAAACTGAGAATAACCATCAACTAAATAATGTTCTTTAATTGTATAAATTGTTGGAAATTTTATTGTAGTTCCAAATCTGATTGCATCGCTGACACGATACATTAAACCAAGTTTGGATGCAAAACCTGTTAATTCCCATTTCAATGTTTCTTGAAGTTTAAATAATTCGAAATCAGCTGTTCTTGGATCGGCTGGATCAGTTTTTACAGTAGCTGGATAGTAATTATTAACATCTTCTTCAGAATACTCTCTATTTCTTTCAAACTCCCCTCCAACAATTCCAATTGTCGCACCAACTGAAAGATTCTTAGCAACTTCTACAGCACCACTAATCATCCAATTATTTTCAGAACCGGAACTTAAAATTGAACCAGATTGATAAAGTTTTCCATTAATTGGTGTATTTTCTCCACTCTCATCAGTCAAGTAAAGTAAATAGGAAACATCACCTTTACCGAGCAATGCTTGAATCATCGATGTATTTGTAGTATTGAAACCTTCAAACGCAAGTGCTTCATTGAAATTATTAGTTCGGTTAAATCCAAAAGCAAAAACTAAACTTCCCCTAATAACTGGAAAGGGAAAAACAAAACCTAAATCGGTTAATTTCACAGAACTCGAACTAAATGATGATTGATTTCCGAAAAAAGTTGTGTTGTTATCGTAAGATAAATAATTTATTCCACCATGAAATTCCATTCTTCTTAATTGAAATAATCCTGCAGGATTATAAGCTGTTGCGGTATAATCATCACTTACACCGATAAAAGCACCACCCATTCCAAGAGCTCTTGCTCCAATGTTATAAGGTTGAAAACTTAATCTTAAAGCATCATTAAAATTTTGTGCGAATAAAATTGGAGTAAATAAAAGAACTAAAACTAAAATTTTTGATTTCATTTTTTCCTCTCACCTGAATTGTTTCTGGAATTTGGAGTATTTGAATTACGTTCTCGTGGTTTCTGTTCATTATCTGAATTTGTCGAACTATTTACAGATGAACTCGAATTACCTGTTGTGCTAGAATTTGAACCTGGATTTCTCGAGGGAATTGTGAAATTGGTTGGTGCTGATGTTCTCCCCCCATCAAGATCTCTCAATCCTGTTTTATCATTTGGTCTTTGAGAAGTCTCCTCCACCACTGGAATTCTTATATCCCACCACCATGGCGGAACATAAGTAGGTGTATACCATAGCGGTTCTGGCTCAAGGATAACTATCGATGGAGGTCTTTCAACATAAGCATGACCATAATCAATGAGTTCAGATTGAGAGTGACACGATAAACAATCATTATAAAATTTTACTCGATGATAGGAATTATCTTTCTTTACAATTGGATGAGAAATAATTGTATAACATCCAACAAGACCAAATGAAAATAAAAAGATTAAAGAAAAAATTTTTGCTTTATTCATTAGTTAGATCTCCTATCTCTAACTGGTGCAGGTGAACTTGGTGGCGGAGTGCTTTGTCTTGGTGAATAAGAGGGAACATTGTTTCTCGATGGTGACTGATACCTTGGTTCCTCAAATCTTGGTGCTTCATTTCTCCTCGGTTCATATTTTGGTGATGTATTCTTTGATGATTGAGTGTTTTGGTCTCTGTTTGAATTTGTTGAAGGAGTTTTACGATACTCTTCTCGTTTCTTTACTTCAGATCTCGGTGGATTGTAATCGCGGCGTGGGATATCATATTCAATAATTATCCTTTCTTTTCTGTAATTTCTCGAATTGTTTTCGTTATTTCTTTTAGATGGTAAATCGTTTTTTCTGTCATCAGGATTTCGTTCAATAATTATCTTTTGTTCGAGATTAGGAATATTTGAATTAAATTTTCTTACAGGTGGAGTTTCCCTATTGTCAGGTCTATCCTTTGGACGCTCATCTATTCTCTCTCTCCCACGATCTGGATTTCTGTCTGGAACTCTTTCTCTGTTAGCAGGTGGTGCACTTTGTCTGTCTTTATTTCGGTCTCGAACGGTTTCTCTTCCAGTTCTCGTATTTTCAGGAGTTCTACTCGGTGATGTTTTTGAATCACGGTCAATAGTTGCACCTCTATCTCGGCCTGAAGGAACTTTCAAATCCCTATCTATTCTTGAATTTCTATCTCTACCAGAAGTTGAGCGTATTGATTCACGATCCAAATCTCTTAATCTTGATCTTTCAGATGCAACCTGAAGATTTAAATCTCTACCAAAGTTTCCGGTTCTTACTAAACCACTTCTTCCACCATCCTGGTCACGCAATCTTGTATAATCATTTTTTCTATACTGAACGATGGGTGGGTAATATCCGCCATACCAATAAGGGTCATACCACCAATATGGTGGAGCATAAAATGGATTATAAAATGGGTCGTAATAGACAAAGCCATACCAAACTCTATAGCAGGAATAATAACCATACCACCAAGGCAAATAATAAGTTCTGCAAACAACATAAGGATAATAGAAATAATCAAAATACCAGGGATCATAGTAAACAGCGCCACCAACCACAATGGTTATTCCAGGATGATAAAATTTATAAGCTCTGCGGTGCCTTGGATAATAGTAATGATCCCCATCTTCTTCATAACCATAATCATCTGTGGATTCATAGGTTGTATCAACTCTCTCGTACCTTTCACCGTCTTTTTCTTCAACTCTTTTTTCAACAATGACTCGTTTCCGCTCTTTTTTATAAGCGTATTCATCATCTTCAAGTTTTAATTGAGTATAACAACCACTGAAAATAAAAGCACCAACAAGAACCAAAACCCATTTGTAAAAATTTTTAATTTTCATAAAAACCTCCAAACTCTTTTTAATCAATTGATTAAATCAAAGTTAATACCAATATGTTCCAACCCGAAATACCTTGTTTTTGTTTGGATTTTCCAATTTATAATAGCTTATCATTAATATGAGTTGTCTATAAAAATAAATTTTTTGTTTAAGAAATTAGACATCAAAATATCATTGCGGCAAATTCAAGTCTGAATGCTCTATCGCCACCAAATGTATCAGTAATTCTATTATTTGCAAGATTTCTAAAATCAAAACCTAAGGTTAATCCTTTACCAATTGACCATCGAATTCCAGCATTTAAATATCCTCTTCCACGGCCAACTTTATTTTCATCATCGTTTAATCCAAAATCATATTCAGCAACAACTGAAATTTGTTGACCGATAGTTTTCTCAACCCCAACAATTATATTTAAGTTGTTATCTTGATCAGAAGTCTCGAGACTGTAATTTAACCCACCATGCAAACTTAATAATCCCATAAAATTAAAATTTTTACTTGCAACAAGGTAAAAACCAGGAGATTTTACTTCAAATCTTCTTATAGAATCCAGATATTCACCTTTTCCTTGAGAATCAAATCCAAGTAAGATTGCCGGAAACGAAGGTTCTTCATCAAAGAGACGAAATCTGACATTTACACCAGGATACTTATAAAATTTCATTTCTCCTTTACCAACGAAATTCGCAGCACCATAGGAAATTCCAAAATTAAATTGATTAAATATTCCAACATCCATTTTTAATATGAAAACTCCCTCTGGCAATTGTTCAGTCATAATCGAAAACATTCCTTTTTGAAGAATACCAGCTGTGTTCATATCGACCAAATATCTTGGTTCAATTTCCGATTTTGTTCCTGCACTTCCCTGAGCAAATAAAATTGATGTATTAATTAAAAAAAGAAAAATCATAAATAGTTTAATTGTGCTTTTCATATCTGTAAATCTCCTTTAAAATTTAAATCAGAAAGTCTTGATTTTTTCATTAACTAAAATTCTCAACTTTCAAGTTCATATTTTGATTTATAACCTTCAGTCATTCCATTCTTTGACACAACATAATCAAAACCTTTCATTACTGAATAAGCCCCAATTTCACCTTTTTTATTTAATGCGATAAATGCAGCTTGAAATGGCTCTTTCATAATGTTTTTATTCTTTTCAATTAGTCTCTTCACAACATATTCACAAGCTTCCTGCGGTGACATTCCTTCTCTCATTTTTTCTACGACAAGAAACGAACCAACCGTTCTCATGATTGTTTCACCGACACCAGTCGCACCTGCTGCACCAACTTCATTATCTACATAAAGTCCAGCACCAACTATCGGAGAGTCACCAACGCGCCCATGAATTTTCCATCTTAAACCACTTGTTGTACAGGCACCTGAAATGTTTCCGTTCTTATCAATTGCCAGCATTGTGATTGTATCATGTGATTCATTTCCAATCCAGTTGTCTTCTTTGCTCATACTTTCTTTCCACTTTAACCAGGCTTGACGAGATTTTTCGGTGAGAAGATTTTCTTCTTTAAATCCATAAGCTAAAGCAAATTGTTTTGCTCCTTCACCAGCAAGCATTACATGTTTAGTTTTTTCCATCACAAGACGAGCAACCGAAATTGGATTTTTAATATTTTGAAGATAAGCCACTGCACCTGCTCTTCCACGCCAATCCATAATGCAAGCATCTAAAGTTACTATTCCATTCTCATCCGGAAGTCCTCCATATCCAACAGTATTATTCTCAGGATCATCTTCAGCAACTCTAACACCTTGTTCAACAGCATCAAGTGAATTGCCGCCTTTCTCAAGAATCTCCCATGCTTTAAGATTAGGTTTTCTATCTCTATCCCAGGTCGAAATTACAACAGGCCAGTTTTCTTCTCCTTGATTTGAGAAATTTTGAGAGAATAATTTTTCAGGATTGAAAAATTTCAACCCTGCTCCAATAACTGCAGAAGAAAGTAAAAATTTCCTTCTTGATAAATTTTTCATTTTTCAATTCCTCTATTTATTAAACCTGTAAGTTGTAATTCCTTTTTTGTCTTCAAGTTCAATACCAAGTCTTTTTAATTCATCTCGAATTTTATCTGACAGGTCAAATCTTTTTTCTGACCGAAGCTGATTTCTAACTTCGATTATAATTTTCATCAAATCGTCAACTAACTGATTATTAAATTTTTGTTCTTTATTAAGATCAATGATTCCAAAAATATCCTGAGCCAGATTCTGGAACACAGATAAAATCTTTTCTTTATTTGAATTACTTAATGCATTGTGCTTTGATAAAAAAGAGTTCACTTCTTTTACAAAATCAAAAATGACCGCAATTGCTTCGGGTGAATTAAAATTATCATCCATTGCCTCTTCAAATTCTCGATAAAATCTTGTCACATCAAAATCTTCCTGAACATCAATAGATGGGGCGGTCTGGACATTATGTAATGCATTCTCAATTCTCTTTACTGCATTTTCAGAATTAGAAAGTAAATCAAGTGAAAAATTTAATGGTGCTGAATAAATAGTTTGGGCGTAAAGTAATCTTAGTGCTTCAGCAGAATATTTTTCTAAAATTTCTCTTGCAGTGAAAAAATTACCGAGCGATTTTGACATTTTTTGATTATCAATGTTAAGGAAACCAAAATGTATCCAGTATCGAGCAAACGGTTTTCCTGTAGCAGCTTCACTTTGAGCTATTTCATTTTCGTGATGTGGAAAAATCAAATCATTTCCACCCGCATGAATATCGAAAGTTTCACCAAGGTTTTTCATCGACATTACTGAACATTCTATATGCCATCCGGGGCGACCCTTTCCCCATGGACTTTCCCAGAATGGTTCTCCCGGTTTTGCTTCTTTCCATAATGCGAAATCGGCTGGATTTTTCTTCTGTTCATTTACTTCAACTCGAGCACCACTGATTAATTCTTCAAGATTTTTGCCTGATAGTTTTCCATACTCCTTAAATCTGGTAACATCGTAATAAACATCCCCATCAATTCGATATGCATATCCTTTATCGAGTAATTTCTGAATTAGCTCTATTATATAAGGAATATTTTCTGTAGCTCTTGGGTAAACATCCGCAGGTTTGATTTTTAATTTCTTAATGTCTTCAAAAAAAGCTTGTGAATATTTTGTCGCAACTTCCTGAGCGGTAATTCCTTCACTCAAGGCCTTATTTATAATCTTATCATCAATGTCAGTTAAGTTCATTACAAATTTTACTTCAAATCCTTTGTAAATAAAATATCTTCTTATAATGTCAATCATCACAAACGAACGTGCATTACCAATGTGAAAATAATCGTAAACGGTTGGACCACACATATAAATTTTTACTTTTCCCGGTTCAAGTGGAATGAACTCTTCAATTTTTTTTGTCAGTGTGTTGTAAAATTTTATTGCCATAACTCTCTTATTTTTTGATTAAAATAATTAATGATTTGAATAATTGAAAGCAAAATATTTTAAGTAATTTCCAGTCTATATTAAAATATTTTGTCTTATTGATAAATCATCTAAGTTTTTTCAAATCATGATCAAACAAATTTCTCTAAAATTATTTCCTTTAATTATGTGGTTTATGAGAAAGTTGTACCAGGACAATTCCAATGACAATCAACAAAACTCCAGTTGTAATTTTCCAGTTCAATTCTTGCGTACCTTTGATCAATCCTAATAAAGTTCCAGCAACTGGTGACATGGCAAACGCGACAGCAAGAGTTACTCCCAGATTTTCACTTTTTACAAGTGCGGTATAAAAACTCCACATTCCAAAACTTCCTGCAATAATTCCACCTCCAATAATCATCATTAACCAGGCTTTTGTATTATATGGATTTTGAATCAAACTCCATGATGAAAGAGAAATCAATCCAAGAATTAACAGAGCAACAAAAGTCCTTACAGTGATACCGGCAATTGGAGGCATTCCCATTTCTCGCATTCCAGCTTTTTCGAAATAACCTCCAACTCCCCAGAAAATACCAGCAAGAATTGCATAGAAAATGTATTGTTTCATTATGACCTCATAATTTTATTCTGATTTTAGCTTTACTTTTAGAATTTGTGGGAAAATCGGAAAATAAATCAAAAACTTCCACTTGCAGATATTTAATATTTTACTTAATATAATTCCAGTAACTTATTGAAATTAAAAAAAATAAATTTCTCAAATTTGTGCTTGGAGCTGAAAATTTGTGGTCAAGACGAAAGAAGGAGAAAGGATTTCCATTCTTTGCCTTTCTCCTTCAGCTCTAAGCAGAAAGGACTTAAATGAAATATACAAAGTTAAACTCAATACACAAACAACTCAATGCAAAACTTGTTGAATTTGCCGGCTTTGAAATGCCAGTTTATTATACATCTATTGTTGAAGAACATATGGCCGTTAGAAATAGTGTAGGAATGTTTGATGTCTCACACATGGGAGAAATTATCATCAAAGGTTCAGATGCATTAAAATTCGTTCAAAAAATTACAACCAACGATGCTTCTAAACTGAAACCCGGTAAAGCCCAATACTCAGCAATGTGTTATGAGAATGGTGGAATTGTCGACGACCTGCTTGTCTATAAACTTGAAGACGGTTTTATGCTTGTAGTAAATGCATCGAACAAGGACAAAGATTTTGATTGGATGAAAAAGAACATTGATAATCTTCAGGTTGAGCTTATCGATAAAAGTGATGACATCACCTTAATTGCAGTGCAAGGACCAAAATCAGCTGAAACTCTTAAGTCATTAGTTGATTTTGATATTCTTGAACTGAAATATTATTCCTTCAGAGAAGGAAAAATTTTAGATACAGATGCAATTATTTCAAGGACTGGATACACAGGTGAACTTGGCTTTGAAATTTATTTCGAAGGAGATGAAGAAACGGCTGTAAAAATCTGGAATGCAATTTTAGAAAGCGGGAAAGAATTTGGAATTAAATGCTGTGGTCTTGGTGCTCGTGATAGTTTGCGCCTCGAAATGGGTTACTGCCTTTACGGCAATGATATTGATGAAAATACAAATCCTCTTGAAGCAGGTCTCGGCTGGATCACAAAATTTGATAAAGAATTTTTCATAGGGAAAGATGCTTTACTTAAAATCAAAGAAGAAGGGCTCAAACGGCAATTAAAAGGATTTGAGCTACTTGATAAAGGAATACCAAGACATGGAAATGAAATTTACTACGAGGATAAAAAAATTGGATTTGTTACAAGTGGAACACAATCACCTGTTTTAAATAAGCCAATTGGCCTTGGTTACTTTGAAGTAAACACAATTAATGACAACGATATTTTCGAGATTGATAACAGGGGTAAAAGATTAAAAGCAAAACTTACAAAAGTTCCTTTTATTGAAAGATGAAAATAGAAGTTATCTTTTTAGTTAATGAAAAGATGGAAAATCATTTTTTCCAGAAAAATATAGTAGTAGTTGATCTGTTGAGAGCTACATCAACTATCATCACTGCTCTTGCAAATGGTGCAAAAAGCATTATTCCCACATCCAATATTGAAGAAGCGGTTAAGATTGCAAAGAATTTTGAAAAATCTACTTTCTTACTCTGTGGAGAAAAAAACACAAAAATTATCGAAGGATTTGATTTAGGTAACTCCCCTCTTGATTTTACTGAAGAGAAGGTTAAAGATAAAAAAATTATTTTGTTTACAACCAACGGAACAAAGGTTTTCAGCCTTTTGAAACATTCACATAATGTTCTGGTGTATTCAACTTTGAACCTGACAGCGGTTAGTAAGAAAATGGTCGAAATTGGTGACCAATGGATAATAATATGCTCTGGAAGAAATGGATTTTACGATGAATCAGATTCTATAGCAGCCGGTTTATTAATATCAAAACTTAAAGAAAATGAAGTAGAAGTTCAATTAAATGATGCTGGTCGAACTTCATTTATCCTTTTTGAAAAATTCAAGGATGATCTGAAAAACTTTCTCAAATCTACTGACCATGGAAAAATTTTAATTGAAAACGGTTTTGAAGCTGACATTGATTTTATTTCCGAAATAGATAAGTTCAACATTAACTCAGCTTACGCCAATAATAATATAGGTTTGACATGAAAAGAAGAAAAAAACTTGATGAGGTAACTTTCAATTCAAACGATTTTTTAATTCCTTACGGGGTTAAGAAATCGATTCTTGCTCTTTTTCTTCTGACTTTTGGTTTGATTATCGCATTCAGCATTTTTTCCTATAATCGAAGCGATTACACCTATATTCAAAATTTGAAGTTTACGGACTTCTTTTCACTCATAGATCGAAATTCTGATATTTCACAAAGTGCATCAAAAATACAAAATTGGATTGGACTCGTAGGTGCAATAATTGCAAACTTTCTTATAAACGATTTGTTTGGATATTTTTCATTTGCTTTTGTAATTATAATTTTTTATTGGGGAATTTTGATTTTATTAGGAATAAATAATTTTCATCAACCCACTTTTTATTCAATTTTATTATCATCCATTGCAATTTTATTTTCTTCGATGCTCGGAATACTTGCAAATAGTGTTGATATAGTATCACAGAATAAAGAGCTTTATGGCTCAGTTGGTTTTTTATTGGGTTCTTTGTTAATAAGATTAATCGGTTCTGCTGGTGGATTAATTTTAATTTTCATTATGATATTAATCTTCTCCACTATTTTACTCAACATAGACTTAAAAGAATTATTAAGAAATTTAATTTTACATTTTAATCAATATCTAAAATTAATATGGTTCAAAATCCAATCAGCAATTACAAAAAGAAATGTTGAGAAAGAACCAGTATTAAAAATTAGCAAAAAGAAAAAGGATACACTTGAAATAGAGAAAAGTGAAGAGCCAAAAGAAACGAAAATTGAAATTATAAACGAAAGAGTTGTAATACCAGAAGCAGAACAGAAAAAAGCTGAAATCCCGAAACATGTAAAGGTAATAACAAAGAGAAAAGAAAACGATGAAAACAAAGCTGATGAAGGGATTACATCGGAAAAGGTTTCTGGAATTCAACCCTGGGATGAAACATTGAAATTTGACTTACCTCCACTTAATTTGCTCGAAGCTCCAGTATCAGCTCAGGGCATAAAGCAAAGTGAGCTCACCCAAAAAGCTGAAATGATTAAAAATAAATTAATGATTTTTAATGTTGATATACAGGAAATAAAAGTCACTCCCGGTCCAGTTGTTACTCTTTATGAGGTTGTTCCATCTCCTAATGTTAAAGTAAACACAATTACTTCATTAAAAGATGATCTCGCACTTGCACTAAAAGCGAAAGGAATTCGATTAATTGCACCAATGCCTGGAAGAGGTACAATTGGAGTTGAAATTCCAAATGATAGTCCAGAGATTGTTCGAGCTTCAAGTATCTTTGGTTCAACAAAATATCAATCAACAGATTATCAGCTTCCGCTTGCTATGGGCAAAACAGCTGATGGAGATATTTTTATTGAAGATTTAACCACGATGCCCCATTTACTTATTGCTGGTGCAACAGGTTCAGGTAAAAGTGTTGGAATAAATACAATTATTAATAGTTTTCTTTTCAAGTTACATCCTTCAAAAGTAAAATTTGTTTTAATTGATCCGAAGAGAATTGAACTTCCAATGTATAAGAAACTGAAAAGACATTATCTGGCAATTTGTCCAGATATTAAAGAAGAAATAATCACAACCCCGGAAAATGTAGTCACAGTTTTAAAATCCCTCGAAGCTGAAATGGACTTAAGATACGACTGGTTAAGTAAACTTGATGTTCGAAATATTAGAGAGTTTAATGATAAAATTTCAACGGGAAAGGTTAAAGAAAAAGATGGAATACAATTTCACCCTCTACCATACATAGTTGTAATCGTTGATGAGTTTTCAGATTTAATGATTACTGCCGGTAAACAGATAGAAGACTCAATTGCAAGACTTGCACAAATGTCGAGAGCTGCTGGCATTCACTTAATCTTTGCGACCCAGAGACCTTCAGTTAATGTAATCCGAGGAAATATCAAAGCAAACTTTCCTGCACGAATTGCTTACAGAGTTCCTTCACGAGTGGATTCTTTTACAATCCTTGATCAAGGTGGAGCTGAACAATTGCTCGGAAATGGTGATATGATTTACAGCAATAACGATAACTTAATTCGTGTTCAAAATGCTTATATCTCTAAACACGAAATAGATAATGTTCTGGATTTTATTGAAAGTCAGGAAGGTTTTGCAAGTCCATATTTGTTGCCCTCGGTTTCAAACAACAATAGAGGAAATAGAGAGGCTTTTGGTGAATTTGATCAGTTGCTATATGATGCAGCCGTTTTAGTTTTAAGAAATCGAATTGCCTCAATTACATTCTTGCAGCGAAAATTAAGGCTCGGTTATGCACGGGCTGCACGAATTATGGACGAACTTGAACAAATTGGAATTGTAGGTCCCTTAGATGGTGGCAAAAATAGACTTGTCCTGATTGATACTCAAGAAGAACTGGATCAAATTTTTGATTCATATAACATACCTCGAAACAGTTCTTATAATTAATATTTTATATTTGAACTTTTATTACACAGCCCTGTTTTTTCAGGGCATTTCTATTTTAAACTAAACAAGCTTTTCTCAAATTAAATTTTATCCTTTTCAAAAATTAGATTAATGAAACCAAATTTTTAGAAATGAATTAAATAAACAAACTTATTCATCTAATCTTTTCTAAATTTGTAATAAAAACTTCTGAAATTAAGTGTGAGTGAAATGACAAAGATTAAAACCTTTAGCAAAATTTTGTTAAGTATAATTTTAGCTGGTCAGGTTGTCTTTTCTCAATCTAACAAAACTAACGAGATTAATCCCGACAAATTTTTGAATGAAGTTCAGCAGAATTATCAAATCTTCAAAAATCTTGTAATTGATTTCACAAGAGAAGTCTCTACCCCAGCTTTCAGTGATAAACAAATTTCAAGAGGCAAACTTTATTTTCTACAAAAGAATAAATATCGACTTGAAATTAATGGACAAATAATTATCTCAGATGGTGAAACAGTTTACAATTACTCAAAAAAAGCCAAGAGAGTGGTAATAACTAAATTTGAAGAAAACTTTTTCTCACCTGAAAATTTATTAACCAATCTTCCTCAAATCTCTAAAAAAGAATTCTTAGGTGAGGAACTTCTTAATAACAAAAAAACTTACAAATTTCAATTTTATCCTGCTCCTTCAAATCCAGAATTTAAGTCGATGATTTTGTGGATAACAAATGATAAGTTGATTCAAAAAATTCAAGTTGATGATTGGGCAGGTAATGGTTATGTATTTACAGTTTCGAATTTCATTCAAAATCAAAAACTTAAGGATGACCTGGTAAAATTCAACATTCCAAAAGGTGTGAAGGTTGTTGACCTCAGATAAGTCAAATAATTTCCATATTAAATCAATAAATCCTAAAGAATTTTTTGGATACTTTGTTTCCTTAGCTTTAGGTGTTGCTCTTTTGATTTATACATTTCGGGGAGTTTCAATTGCTGAAGTTGCAAATGAATTTTCTAATATAAACTATTTCTATCTCACGCTTTTCGTTTTAATAATTTTTCTTGGAACATTTATCAGAGCTCTTCGATGGAAATATATGATTGTATCTTTCAAAGATAATGTCAAACTGAAAAATTTGTTTGAGGCGACAATAATTGGTTACGGCGTCAATGTAATTCTACCACGACTGGGAGAAGTTGCAAGGTCACTTTACTTAGGTTCTTCAGAAAAAATTTCGAGAAGCTCTACTCTTGGTACAATAATAATAGAACGAGTTTACGATTTAATTTTTTTACTTATTTCAGTTTTAATTTCAGTCTGGTTATTTGGTGAAAACTTAAGTGAGAAATATCCATGGATTTATAGTTCAATCTATTTTGGTCTACTTATTCTTCTAATATCGTTTGTTCTACTTTTTCTTGTTATAAAATTTCAATCAAGAATTGTTTTATGGGTCGAAAAATTTCTGGGTTTGATGAAATTAAATAAACTTTCCATTGCAACCGAAATAACTTCAAAAGTGATTGATGGTTTCAACAGTATCAAAACTAAACGAAACTATTTATTGACATTTTTACTTTCCCCATTGCTCTGGTTTACTTATGCGGTTGGTTCTTATGTTGGATTACTGGCTTTGAATATGCATAAAATTCAATCTGTTGATCTTTCATCTGGATTGATAATTATGAGTATCACCACATTTGGAATTATGATTCCAATTCCAGGTTCAACTGGATCATATCATGCTTTCTGCAAAAGTGTTTTAACAATGTTCCTTGGGTTTGATGTAAAAGTTAGTCTTGCCTATGCAGTATTAACTCATCTGCTAAATACAGTTCCATTTGTAATCATTTCGTTAATCATTCTCTTAAGGAAAGGAATAAAAAAAGCATTCGCAGACATTTAAGTAGAGTTAAATTTTTAATATCTAGAAAAATCACCCATAAAATTAGGAGCGATTTATGTTCTCAAAAATTAAAAACTTCTTCACACAATTTTCCCCGCAATTCTGGTTAGTCATAATATTTGAATTTTTTGAGAGAGGTTCTTATTACGGAATGATGAGTATTTTATCAGTATATTTTACAGACCAACTATTTTTTTCAAAAGAAAGTGTTGGAGTGATAAAAAGTACAATTCAACCTTTGCTATACATTTTGCCAATTGTTGCTGGTGCAATTGGTGATCGTTTTGGTTATAAAAAGACACTTATATTTGCGTTCACTTTTCTTGGACTTGGATATTTTCTCACAAGTCAGTTTACGGATTATGTCCTTGTTTTCGCAAGTTTAATAATCATGGGAATAGGTGCTGGTGCTTTCAAACCGATGATTTCGGGAACAATCGCAAGAATTACAAATGAGAAAAACAGCACACTCGCATTTGGAATTTTTTATTGGTCAATAAACTTTGGTGCATTTCTCTTCCCATTAATCTTGGTCCCCTATCTGAAAGCAACTTTTGGCTGGCATTCTGTTATGATTGCTTCTGCTGTTTTTACTGCCGGAATGATTTTACCAACAATCTTCCTTTATAAAGAGCCACAGAAACCAGAAAGTACAAAATCGCTCCTGGAAGTTTTCAAAGGAATGATTTTAGTTCTAAAGGATTTTCGTTTTGTATCTTTAATTGTTATTTATTCAGGTTTCTGGATTCTATATTTTCAAATGTTTGATTCAGTTTTATGGTATGTAAACGATTATGTTGATGCAACATCATTGAATAATGCTGTTAATACTTTTTTGGGGATTTTTGGAATAAACTTAAACTGGAAGTTTGATGTTGAGCATGTAACTGTAATCAACGCAGGAACGATCATTTTACTTCAAATGATTATCTCAAATATCGTAAAAAATAAAAAAGCACTTCCAACCATGATAACAGGTATTTCGCTTGGTACAATTGGAATGGCAATTCTTGCAATCTCAGCTGATATCTGGGTCTTCATGGCTGGAATTATTATCTTTTCAATTGGTGAAATGACTGCCCATCCCAAGTTTATCAGTTATGTCGGATTGATTGCACCAGAAGACAAAAAAGCGACTTATCTTGGGTATGCATTTTTATACGGCGTGCTTGGTTCATTAATCGGCGGAGTACTCGGAGCAAACCTTTATGTTCATTTCGTTGATAACTTAAATGACCCTCATACATTATGGATTGTTTTCAGTCTAATTGGTGTGGCTACTATCATCGGACTTCTACTATACAGTAAGTTTGTTGTTAAAGAAAGTAAATATTGAGAATTATTTGATCTAAAATTTTATTATGAAAAAAGCGTTGCCACAGTAGCAACGCTTTTTTATTTAATAGAGAAATGATAACCAGAAATTTCCAGAATGTTTTTTGTTAATTGCCAGAATTCAAAAAGTAATTTTAAACAAAAAATCTTTCTAAAACCTTTAGATCATTTTATGTTATTAACTAATAATAGTTGATTGTTTGTCTATAATTTTTTAATTGGATATTTCCAGAATTTGCTCAGGCAATTAATTATTAAATATACATCATAAACCATCAAAAGGAATAAGGGATAAAAAGGAGTTTTAAAACGCAAAGGTATACAGAATAGTAAGATGAATTTAAAATAAGAACCTCTTTACGTTTAATTAACGCACTCCGTGACATTTTGATTGAAAAAATGAAATGAAGAGAGAAAATCATTTTTTAACGAATCAAATTGTTTCGAGCTAATTAGAAAAGAAATTACCCATTTATCAATATTCCATCTTTAATTTCCATTACCCGGTGAGCAATGCTCATAAGGTCTGGATTATGAGTTACAATTACAAATGTTTGTCCAAATTCTTTATTCAAATTTTGAATCAATTCAATAATGTTTTGACTATTTTGAGTATCAAGATTTCCGGTTGGTTCATCGGCAAAAATTATCTTTGGAGAATTAACCAATGCTCTCGCAATTGCTACTCTCTGCAATTCTCCACCCGATAACTCGGAAGGTTTATGGTTCAATCTTTCACTTAAACCGACATATTCAAGCAATTCAATCGCTCGAGGTTTGCATTCACCAAAATCTTTTCCATCGATCATCATCGGAATGACTACATTTTCAAGTGCCGTAAATTCTGGAAGCAAATGATGAAACTGAAAAACGAAACCAATATTTTTATTTCTAAATCTAGAAAGTTCTTCATCTTTCATTGAAAGTAAATTTTGGTCATTAAAGTAAATTTCTCCTTCATCCGGTTTATCAATTGTTCCAAGGATATGGAGCAAAGTACTTTTACCTGCACCCGATGCACCTATTATTTCAAGAATTTCACCTTCATAAATTTCAAGAGAAATTCCTTTTAGAACCTGCAGTCTATTTTTGTTATCGATTACATAAGATTTCTTTATATCAAGTGCTTTCATCAAAATTTCTTTTTGTTCAGAATTATAATACATTTTATTCCCATCTAATTGCTTCAAGTGGATTTTGTTTGGCTGCTCTTTTTGCAGGGAAATATCCTGAAATTGTGGAGAGCATAACTGCCATCAGTACAATTAAAATAATATCCAAAAATTGAATTTTTACCGGCAAAGCATCAATAATATAAATATTTGGATCAAGCCCATAGAGCTTATATTTAATCTGAAGGTAGCAGATAAATAATCCAAGTATTACACCTGAAATTGAACCAATAATCCCAATTAATATTCCTTCAAGTAAAAATATTTTTAACAAACTTTTATCTGGAAGACCCATAGCTTTTAAAACTCCAATATCTCTTTTCTTTTCAATAACTGTCATTGTCAATGAAGAGAATATTGAGAATGTTGCAACAGCTATAATCAAGCTCAAAATTATATACGCACTCCATCTTTCAATTAACATCACTGAATAAAGATCTTTGTGAAGGTCAAACCATGTTTTTACCGAAAATTTTTCATCCGTAAAATTTTTCTCAATCTCCTTCTTAAATGAATTTGTAAGACTAATTTCTTTCAATCTAATTTCATAACCTAAAATCTTTGTCCCATAACCAAGCAATCTCTGAGCAAATGAAATAGGTACATAAACATTATAAGCATCAACATCTGAGTTATGAGAATTGTAAATTCCACTAACAACAAAAGATTGATTAATCGGTGCAGAAATTCCCGCAAGATAGTTTTCAAGTCCCTCAGGGCTCACGATTATGATTGTATCTCCAATAGAAACTTGCAATCGATTAGCCAAACTAAAACCAATCAATGCTTTTGGTAAATTTTCAGTTTTCAGATCATACTCTCCGGAAATGATGTGGGTTTTTAAACCAGAGAGTTGACGATTTTTTTCTTCGCTTATTCCATAAAGATTGATTATTCTAATCACTCGCTTTGAATAAATAACCGATTTACCATTTACAAATGGAGAAAATGACTGAACATTTTTGTTCTGCTCGAGGTAATTTTCTAGTTTCTGATCAGGAGAAAAACCTTCAGCTAAATTTGATTCAATTTTTAAATGAGGATCGAAATTCACAAGAATATCGGTAACAATACTTGCAAAACCATTAAAGACAGAGAGAACAACAATTAGTGCTGAAACACCAACGGTTATTCCTAAGATTGATAAGAATGAAATTATTGTAATAAAATTTACTTTATGTTTTGATTTTAAATACCTGAATGCAATTAATCTTTCTAGTTTCATCACGAAAATCTAATTGATTTTATGATATCAATCCTGGCTGCAACTCTTGCTGGTAAAAATGAAAATAAAATTGAAATAAAAATGCTTAAAGCAGAAACAATCAAGAAGCTCTCCCCTTCTATTGAAATAGGAACTCTGTCTAAGAAATAAATCCCTTCAGGAATTCTAACTATGTTAAATTTAATTTGCACATAAAGCAAAATAAGAGCGATGAGATCTCCGATGATAGTTCCAATAAAACCAATTACTGCCCCATTCAGAAGGAAAATTATCTTTATTTGCTTTGAAGTTGCACCAAGTGTCTTTAAAATCCCGATCGTATTAACTTTATCCATAACAAGAATTAGAAGTGTTGAAATTATGTTAAATATCGCCACAATAGTTATGAATGCCAGAACAACAGGAATTGGTTTTTTCTGAAGATCTATCCAGTTGAAAATGTTTCTGTATGTTTGAAAAATTGATTTTGCCTGATAAGGATAACCCAATCTGGTAGAAAGTAAAAAGCTATAATGATTGGCGAGTTGTGGATTTTTAAGTTTTATCTCATAACCCGAAATTTTATCTTCAAAGCCAAATAACTCTTGTGCTGAGTTTAAATGAACAAAAGCATTCACATCATCATATTCAGACATTCCCGATTCATAAATTCCTGCGATAACAAATTTCATAACTCGTAAATCCTCAGGCTCAATTGGTAAAACAAAACTCTGTAGTGAAAATGCTGTTAGTGTATCGTTTACCTTTGCACCAATCTTTCTTGCAAGCTTTTTTCCTATTAATATCGTCGAATATCCTTTACCATCTCTAATTTTATACTCTCCATCAATTATATTCTTTCTTAAATCCGAATAATCATATTCCTGCAGAATTCCTTTTATAAAAACACCTTCTTTGAACTTACCTTTCCGAACAAGTGCAAGTTGACCCGCATATGGAGAGATACCAGCAAGATCATCATCTATAATCTTTTTAATTTCATCTATGTCATTTTCTGAAAATTTAACTGTCTGCCCATCAATCGTTCCCAGGTCAATATGAAGATTAAATCCAACCAATCTATTTTCAATTTCTTTCTCAAAACCATTCAAAACAGAAAGAGCAATATTTAATACAATAACACCAATTGTCACACCAAAAATTGAAATCAAAGTAATCGTGGAAAGAAATTTCGATTTAGTTTGTAAGGTTAATAACTTTTTTAATATCAGAATAATAAATTTCATAATGAATTCAATTTAAAGAAATGTTCTCAATTCAAGTTCGATTCATTTTCAATTGGTTTGTAGATTATGCCACTTGTCTTATGACCATTGATTTTTACAATTAACTCCTTATCAAATCTTAAATGCCTGCAGTAATTAAGTTCTTCCACAGGAGGAATAGAAAGTAACCAGTCCCAATCAATAAATCCAATATTATGGTGTGGATCAATAGTAAAGTAACCAACTCTAAAAGATGTAATGTTTTGAAAGAAATGTGAACCCTGTGAAGGTGTAATGTGAAAATCTATTAAACTTGCTTCTACAATTACAGAAGCCATTGCTATTTGATCCCAAGTAACTGGAATTCCGAGCCAGGGATCTAAACTACCCCACCTTCCAATTCCAATTAAAATGTAATGACGATTTTCATTTAATAACTTTTTATTAAAGTATTCGATCTCAGAAACAACCTCTCGACTCTTAGCTCTATCGAATTTTTGAATATCAACCAGGACAATGTCTTTTAAATTGTTATAAATTCCATTTCCTAAAACCTGTGTAGAATAACAAATAGCATTATCTGTATTATCAATTTCAAACTCTACTTCTTCCATTTCATGACTTACAATAAATGGTCTCATCTGCAATAAAGCAAATTCTCTTGGACATTTATTTGAACTTAAATTGCAAGCAAATTCAATTTCAACAGGTGCACCAAGAGCCCACGAACAAATATCTAAGAGTAAATCTAAAATTTCTGGTAATGGAAAAATATCGTGCTTTAATATCGGAGCAAAAGTAACCAGTCTTGTGCCGTTTCTTGATATTCCATCATAAACTGCATCATTTTCTGGTGAATAAGTTGATCCTACAAGATAAAGCGTACCATCTTTTTCTGCCGCCGAGAGATCAAAAGTTTTTACAAATTCTTCAGGTGAATGTTTAAGCGATCGAAATTCCTCATTCAAATCAATGGCATAAAAATATTGCTGTGATGTTCGAACCGTTTCCTTTGTTGAATAAAATTGAATTAAATTTTTTGGATATTTAGGACAAAAACGAACAGTGTTCCCGCCTTCAACAACAATTTTTCCAAGTCCAAGAGCTACCTGAGCAATTCCGTCTGTCGTTTTTTGTGGTGAAATTGGATAAAAGTTATATGATTTCGCAACTCCTGCAAAATCTGGATAAAATCTTCCATTTCTTTCACAGCCAACCACACGCTGAATTATTACTGCCATTTTTTCTTCTTCAAGTCTATAAGAGGTTGCTTTCATATAATTTTTACTATGCTGGAAAAACATTGAAGCGTATACCAGTTTTATTGCATCCAGTAATTCAGCAAGTCTAACTTCAATGTCTGGATTATTATTAGGTATCATAACTGTTAAATAAACACCAGCGAGAGGTTGAAATTGGGAATCCTCAAGCAAGCTTGATGAACGAATTGCAAGTGGAGTTTTTACAAGCTCTAAAAAATCTCTCAGCTTATTTAAAACATCCTGTGTAAAATATGGTGCAGAAAAAAACCTCTCTTTAATTAAATTATCATCTTCACACTGTAGAGCAAAATTGAACAAATCATTCTCACTAATAAATTGGTCAAATATATCTGTGGCGAGCACGACACCAGATGGAACATAAATAGTAACTTTTTCAAATTGGTCTCTAATTCCATAATTAACTATTAAACTATTTAAAAATCCAAGTCCTCTTGCCTTTCCGCCAAGTGAACCGGATCCAATACGCGCAAAACTGTGATTGATGTCAAAAGTATTTTTATCAAATTCACTAACAATTCCTCGCAGGCGCATCTCACGATATTCACGAATCGATTTGATCAAATCCTGTCTTAAGTCCTCAATTGTTGGATAATCACTCACTTTTCTTGGTCTCAATTTGTGAGCAAGCCAGAACTCAGTCCTTGCTTTCAACCAATTTGAAAAATGATTTCTTGATGCGTGATAAATTATACTTTCTTCCGGCACAGTTTTCAAAACTTCCTCAAGTTCCACTAAATTGCTAGCACGAGCAACTTCTCTTCCATCAGGAGTTCTAAATATAAAATCCCCAAATCCAAGATTATCTTTAATAAAGTCTCTCAATTGTTTTAATAATGTAGGTGAGCCTTTCTGAATAAAGAATGCTTGAACCTCCTTAGCTTTCTCGGCAAACTCTATATTACTTGATTGGAGTAAAATTGGAATATCGGATTGAAGATTTTTAATCTCTCGAGCTAACTTTAATCCAGCTTCAGGATCTTTTTCGCCATTCATTCTAAAATTAATATCAGAAATAACGCCAAGAATATATTCACGATACTTCGTGAAATAATTCCACGCCTCTTCATAATTTGAACATAGCAATATCTTTGGTCTTGCTCTCATTCGTAGATATTTATGCGAAATATTCAAACCTTCCGAAATTAATCTTTGAGATTGAGTAAAAATTTCCGTGTAAATGATAGGTAAATAACTCGAGTAAAATCTTACGCTATCCTCAATCAAAATAATTGATTGAACACCAACTGTGAAAGTATCATGCTCAACATTCAATTTATCTTCAAGATATTTTATAATGGCTATCAACAAACGATAGTCACCCTGCCAGATAAAAACTTTCTCAAAAATCGATAAATCATAACTTTTAGAAATTTCTTTTAACTCACGATTATCATATGCAAGTAGAATTACGGGAATTTCTGGAAACTTATTCTTTAAATTTTGCACAAATTTAATCACAGACATATCTTCGATATGCAAAGTTGTAATCAGAAGGTCATATCTTTTCTTTGGGTCCTGAAGATTTTCAAATGCTTCATGAGCTGTTGTGACATGTGTTATCTCTGGAGCGTGACTTAAATTCAATGCTCTGTATTCTTCTCGTATCTGTTCGTAAAGTCGCCCATCTTCTTCAAACAAATAGTAATCATATAAACTCGAAACAAGAAGAATATCTCGAATTTTGATCTTCATTAAATTCTGAAATTCTCTGAATCGACTTCCATATTGAGCCATCAATTTAAAATCTCTATTTACTCTCATTCCACAACCTGAATTTTTACTCTAACTTATAAAAGATTTCTAAATTTTCAAGTAGAATTTTTACCAACACTAACCTAACTTTTTAATTCTCAAAGTTTCTTGACAATTGATCTTTGTCAGAAAAAGATTTCAGTATAAATTTTAGTGCAAGCTTGAGTATTCGCATGATTAAAAAATTAAGAAATCATGAAGTGTGCATTTTATCTCGACAGCCTGATAAAAAATCTATTTAGTTAAATATTCACTTTACATAGAGAATAAATAAAATTCTTTAAAACAAAAAAGCCCTGCAAATCGAAATTTGCAGGGCTCAAAAGCGGGGCCGACGAGACTCGAACTCGCGACCTCCTGCGTGACAGGCAGGCGTTCTAACCAACTGAACTACGACCCCAGAATTTTAAGGAACTTAATATCAAAATTTAATTCTACTATAAAATTCACAATCTTAACGAACTCGCGACCTTACCGACAATAGTCGGGACGTTCTAAATAATTAAATTTAGAATTTCAATAATTTCAAAAGCTTTACTAACCAATCTCTTTCAAAGGCGATGCAATTTTACGAAAAATTTATATTTCTATCAAATTATATGAGCAAACTTTAAACGATAAATTAATCACCGAACTAATTAAAAGAACAAGTGAAAATTCATTGAGATTTTTTAGAAACCATTTAAAAGTTACAATTTTTAATACACAAGAACTTTTGTATTACCATCATAAAATAATCTTAGTGTATCTGAATTTAATTGATACCTCAACACATTTTGGAAATTATTTAGATACATATAATCCCAGTTAAAAAGTGAAGCTGAATTACAAGTATTCCTCGATACACTCTGGAATGAAATTATTGTAATTACTTTATTTTCAGATAATCGAAATCTTCCTGAATATCGATTACAAAGACTTACTGTCTCGAATGAAGAAACTGGGCTGAAATAAATAGAGACAAAAGTGCGGAAAGCTTAAGCCAGTTTCAATCACTCATAGTTAAGCTAAAAACTAAGATTCTTCAGATACTATCAGTGGTAGAGAAAAATAATATTGAGAATTCAATTATTGTGTTGCTTGCTGAAAACAAGATCATGGAATTACTGGATGTAATTTTGGATAGAAAAATAGAAGGTGAAATATACAAAGAAGATTTTGATACAATTAATCAGTTAATACAGGATTTTTTCTCCAGAAAAAAAGTTTGATGAAAAGTTCTAATACAAGTTCATAGAGGTCAATCGAGAGATAGAAGCTCTTTATAATGAGTTGACCTATTTAAGTGAATTGAGAGTTGATTATTATGAGCTAGAAGATATATCAATCGAACAAATATTATACAGATTGACAGATGGTGATATTAGTAAGATAGAAATGGTGTGAAATATTTATATAGAATTATGCTATAAATGGTATTACATTCTCAAAATAAGGGAAATTAACGAACTCAGATTGAGAATTGCGGAGTGGCGAAAGATTAACGGAAATAGCTAATATTTTTTCTTTTTCCAGGGTAATCCAAGTAATATTCTGGAAAGTTTGCTACTGATATAAATACAAATTAAAATAATTATAAATTCCATGCCTGAGAATGAGATTAAATTAAAAATTATAATTAATAATAAAGAAGCAATTGTTTCTATTAATCTTACTGATAAAAATATAAGAGCTTTATATCGAAGTTTCAAGTATGGGCAGCAAGAGGTTAATGGATTAATTACATCAATATCGAGGGGTTTTGACAATGCAAGAGTTATCATTCAAGGATTTAAAGAAACTTTAGATGTTCTTACTATAGCATTCGGTTCTCATCTCAATGCATATCAAGACCAGGAAGTGGCTTTGCTCAAGCTATCTATGGCACTCAAACAAACTGGTCAATATACTCAAGATAATCTTCAGATACTCGTTGAATATGCAGCTCAGCTTCAAAGAACAACAATATATGTTGATGAAGTCACTGAGTCTGTGATGGTTCAATTACTTGCAATGGGCTTGAGTGTAGACCAGACGAAGGAAGCAACATTGCAGGCTGCAAATCTTGCAACAGTGATGGGAACAGACCTGAATACCGCAGCAAGAGCAATGGCGGACCTATTCAGTGGGAATGTCGGTATGATTAGTTGTTATGTTAAAAGACTTGATGAGGCAGTAATTAAAATTGATGCTCTGGATGCCGGTTTCAATCACTCATAGTTAAGCTAAAAACCCATACCAGATCCTCATCAACGACATCACTCAAAGAAGTTTCAATCACTCATAGTTAAGCTAAAAACTGGAGTGAGGAGAAGTCCTATGAATGGAAAAAGTTTGAGTTTCAATCACTCATAGTTAAGCTAAAAACCGCCAATATTCAACTCCACGATTATTAGTTTTTACAGTTTCAATCACTCATAGTTAAGCTAAAAACTTAGAGCATCATATTGATTTTGGTTCACCTTAACCTGTTTCAATCACTCATAGTTAAGCTAAAAACTATCGAAAGTAGTTATGACATTGAAACTCGAAAAGAGTTTCAATCACTCATAGTTAAGCTAAAAACAGAGAGTTGAAAATCCGAATGATAAAGGTGCTTTATCGTTTCAATCACTCATAGTTAAGCTAAAAACTTCAATGATGCTCTATTCTTCCAATAATTCCAACTGTTTCAATCACTCATAGTTAAGCTAAAAACATTAAAGAAATTAGAAGAAGAAAGATTTAAAAACTGTTTCAATCACTCATAGTTAAGCTAAAAACCATTCTTCCCATTTTTTGAAATTTTCACCTGTTAATTTGTTTCAATCACTTATAGTTAAGCTAAAAACAAAGAAAATGGGAGAACTTGCGATACAGCTAATTCGGTTTCAATCACTCATAGTTAAGCTAAAAACCTGTTCAGACTTCCAATGTAGCACAAATCCATCAGGAGAGTTTCAATCACTCATAGTTAAGCTAAAAACACAAAAAAAAATGCCGAAATAATAAACCGTCTATTATGGTTTCAATCACTCATAGTTAAGCTAAAAACCTCCAGCACCAATATTTCCTCTCAAAATTGTTTTGGGTTTCAATCACTCATAGTTAAGCTAAAAACTATACTTCTCCTATATGTAGCATTTGAAGAAAATGAAGGTTTCAATCACTCATAGTTAAGCTAAAAACCAGGATTAATTTTCTTGACTTATGATTACGATACCAGTTTCAATCACTCATAGTTAAGCTAAAAACTGAAAAGGCTTTAACTTCAACCGGTGTTACCAAAACCTAGTTTCAATCACTCATAGTTAAGCTAAAAACAAAATAAAATGAAATTATTATATTCTGTGCCATTTAGGTTTCAATCACTCATAGTTAAGCTAAAAACTGGAGTTGAAAGACTTGCACAACATAGATATTTTTAGTTTCAATCACTCATAGTTAAGCTAAAAACAAATTTCAAGCGTGTTTTTCTTAATAAATTCAATAGGTGTTTCAATCACTCATAGTTAAGCTAAAAACTAGATTATGATATAAATATGATTTTCAAGGATTTAGAGTTTCAATCACTCATAGTTAAGCTAAAAACTTTTCCTTACAAACAAAAGCTTGATTTTTTTGCTTTGTTTCAATCACTCATAGTTAAGCTAAAAACTCCCTAATTCGAGAAATTCGCTGGTCAGAACTTTCAGTTTCAATCACTCATAGTTAAGCTAAAAACATTAGATGTTTTATTAGTCAATGCTTGTTATAACCGTTTCAATCACTCATAGTTAAGCTAAAAACAAAAAATGAATTGTTGTTTAAATAAAAAAATTAATTGTTTCAATCACTCATAGTTAAGCTAAAAACTAGCAATAAAAGATATATCTAAAAGTGAATATGATTGTTTCAATCACTCATAGTTAAGCTAAAAACAGAACAAACAAAATATATTATAAGGAATATATTACCATGTTTCAATCACTCATAGTTAAGCTAAAAACATTAATAATGGGTATGGTGATAATGCTTTAGGAGAGTGTTTCAATCACTCATAGTTAAGCTAAAAACTTTATAGTTTCACCATCAAAAAATTCTATATCAAAGTTTCAATCACTCATAGTTAAGCTAAAAACCTTTGTTTCACCCGTTCTGTTTCTATATTGTCTCAGTTTCAATCACTCATAGTTAAGCTAAAAACAATATTGACCTGCAAAGTTCAGCATTCCTTGTTGCGTTTCAATCACTCATAGTTAAGCTAAAAACAGTATAAAACTTTAAAATTATATGGTTCAAGCTCGAGTTTCAATCACTCATAGTTAAGCTAAAAACAGGTAACTCATTTAAAATCAGACTAAAAACATATCTAGTTTCAATCACTCATAGTTAAGCTAAAAACCTGCAAGATATGAAAGTAATTCTGCGTCAACATTTACGTTTCAATCACTCATAGTTAAGCTAAAAACTCAGAATTATTATAAAGATTAATCAAATCCATAAAAGTTTCAATCACTCATAGTTAAGCTAAAAACTGTTTCAACTTTAATTTTCTTTAAATCTTTTTTGCTGTTTCAATCACTCATAGTTAAGCTAAAAACATTTTTATTTAGTCCAAATACCCTACTCATATATACGTTTCAATCACTCATAGTTAAGCTAAAAACTTTTTTAGTCATTTTTCTAAACCTCCCATTTACCAAAGTTTCAATCACTCATAGTTAAGCTAAAAACGATTGTTTTTCTTGTTTTAATGTTTTCAATGAAACATGTTTCAATCACTCATAGTTAAGCTAAAAACCGAAAGTTTGTAATCATTTTCGCACCGTGTGGATTGGTTTCAATCACTCATAGTTAAGCTAAAAACTGTAATCGCTCTTTTTAGATCTTCACAATGTTTTCGTTTCAATCACTCATAGTTAAGCTAAAAACTCTTTCAAGATTTGTTGTTAGCGGTGGTGCAGGAACTCGTTTCAATCACTCATAGTTAAGCTAAAAACAGATAAACAGATTGTAGTTGATGCATTAACAAGTGATATGTTTCAATCACTCATAGTTAAGCTAAAAACTTTTATTATCATTAAAAGTTCCACAAGGAATATATAGTTTCAATCACTCATAGTTAAGCTAAAAACATTGAAGAGGGCTAAGAATTATAGAGGGGATTTCCATGTTTCAATCACTCATAGTTAAGCTAAAAACTGGAACTTCATCAACACCTTCTGATTCTGCTTCAGTTTCGTTGCAATCACTCATAGTTAAGCTAAAAACCCAAAAAAAAGAACTGATGAACATGACTTTATTGAGGGTTTCAATCACTCATAGTTAAGCTAAAAACAAATTGCTAATGACTTATGGCGAAAAATACTTCAATTTGGTTTCAATCACTCATAGTTAAGCTAAAAACAGAGATGGACACCAGAAATAATCGTTCATAAATTATTGTTTCAATCACTCATAGTTAAGCTAAAAACGTTGAACTAAACTTTCAAGCATAGGTAATGAAATCGGTTTCAATCACTCATAGTTAAGCTAAAAACTCATTTTCCTTCTCCTTCTTTTGGTTTAACTTAATTTCGTTTCAATCAATCATAGTTAAGCTAAAAACAAACAAATCAAAAGAAAGGAGTAAGCTATGCCAACAAAAGTTTCAATCACTCATAGTTAAGCTAAAAACCTTTTTAACAATTTCGTTTAATCTCTTTTTTGCCTCGGTTTCAATCACTCATAGTTAAGCTAAAAACGAAAAACTAAAACCTCAAAGCTTTCATAAAGCGGAGTTTCAATCACTCATAGTTAAGCTAAAAACAATTCAACGAAGCGGGTAAGGAATTCATGAAATGGACGTTTCAATCACTCATAGTTAAGCTAAAAACCTGCACATTTTTATGTGCAGTCAGAAACTGGAATGGGTTTCAATCACTCATAGTTAAGCTAAAAACCTTCCAGCTATTGACAAGGATACTGTGGTGATTGCTCAGTTTCAATCACTCATAGTTAAGCTAAAAACGATGTACCGAATAATAGTATAATCGCCTTTGGGCTGAAGTTTCAATCACTCATAGTTAAGCTAAAAACCTGTCGATTCTTTCCGTGTGTAATCAGCATTCCCAAGTTTCAATCACTCATAGTTAAGCTAAAAACATCTCCCGCTTAACCTTCTATATCCAAGATCTTTCGCGTTTCAATCACTCATAGTTAAGCTAAAAACTAACCAACGAACTTGCAATTCCTATGGGATTATGTTGTTTCAATCACTCATAGTTAAGCTAAAAACTCTTTTTCCAAACAATTTTATAGCCCAATCTTCTGTGTTTCAATCACTCATAGTTAAGCTAAAAACCATTTCTCACATTTATATCTTGTATTTTCAAATCTGTGTTTCAATCACTCATAGTTAAGCTAAAAACTATGACCCGATGGCATCGTCGCTCTGAATGCATGTCTGTTTCAATCACTCATAGTTAAGCTAAAAACGTGGGTTATTCTTAGTAGCGCAACACCGCAATAACATGTTTCAATCACTCATAGTTAAGCTAAAAACCCAAAACAATTTTATAAATATTTTGGCTCAAAATTAGGTTTCAATCACTCATAGTTAAGCTAAAAACCTACAAACATCCCTCGTTTTCTCGTCATCTGGGCCAACAGTTTCAATCACTCATAGTTAAGCTAAAAACTAGCCACTGCCAAAAACAATTCCATTTTTGGCGAATGAGGTTTCAATCACTCATAGTTAAGCTAAAAACCCACTGATTGAATACAATCAAGCTTTGAAAGTGATGTTTCAATCACTCATAGTTAAGCTAAAAACCAAATCCTGCGATGTGTTGAGCTTTATACAGAATTTAGTTTCAATCACTCATAGTTAAGCTAAAAACAACCGCACATATTTTTTATCAAGGTGCGAGTTTGTGTTTCAATCACTCATAGTTAAGCTAAAAACTTTAAATTCCTTCTATAAATAGAGAGTTGATTACATCGTTTCAATCACTCATAGTTAAGCTAAAAACCCTATCACCGACATTTTCAATATTTCTCAAGTTTCGTTTCAATCACTCATAGTTAAGCTAAAAACAATTTTTTGCCTTGTAAGAAAAATCCTACAAGCTTGGTTTCAATCACTCATAGTTAAGCTAAAAACTGGGCGAAGTTATTTATTTAAATATTACTTTGAATTCGGTTTCAATCACTCATAGTTAAGCTAAAAACAATCAAAGAACTTCAAGAGCAGTTGAAAGCTCTTGAAAGTTTCAATCACTCATAGTTAAGCTAAAAACCTATTACCTCAGGTTGGCGATGATAAAATATTGGAACTGTTTCAATCACTCATAGTTAAGCTAAAAACAAAATTTATAAAATATGTTTCAAATTTGTTGTCAGTGTTTCAATCACTCATAGTTAAGCTAAAAACCTTTATTCTGGATTTTTTCAAAATCACTTGAGTTAGTTTCAATCACTCATAGTTAAGCTAAAAACTAAGAATGCGAAGAGGAAATTTTTCATTATTTCTGCTCCGTTTCAATCACTCATAGTTAAGCTAAAAACTATGAATTGAATTTTTTCATTGTTCAATTCATCATAGTTTCAATCACTCATAGTTAAGCTAAAAACTTTGAATTTCGTTCAATAAAATCGGATCACGAATAAGTTTCAATCACTCATAGTTAAGCTAAAAACTAACTTTTCGGTTTTTTCTGTACTTTATAGAGTTCATGTTTCAATCACTCATAGTTAAGCTAAAAACACCTGCCAGAGCTTAAAAACGGAGAAAGGTTAGATAGTTTCAATCACTCATAGTTAAGCTAAAAACCTACAAAAACGCAGGAGATTGATTATTGTTGGTTAGTTTCAATCACTCATAGTTAAGCTAAAAACTTGGAAGGTAGATTTCAAAATCAGATTTGCAGAAATGTTTCAATCACTCATAGTTAAGCTAAAAACCCACTGCCAAAAACAATTCTATTTTTGGCGAATGTGGTTTCAATCACTCATAGTTAAGCTAAAAACAAGAAAAAAAAGCAAACAAGAGCTTGAAAGACGAGAGTTTCAATCACTCATAGTTAAGCTAAAAACAAGTCAATGCCGATTATTATGTTTTCAAATTCGAGCGTTTCAATCACTCATAGTTAAGCTAAAAACTTTATTAGTTCAAGTTCTGATGAGAAAATACTATGAATGTTTCAATCACTCATAGTTAAGCTAAAAACGGGCTTATAACCTTGCTTCAGATAAAACTCAAAAAAAGTTTCAATCACTCATAGTTAAGCTAAAAACGATATTTCGAAACTTTATGATTTTCTTTTGGATTTTACGTTTCAATCACTCATAGTTAAGCTAAAAACAATGGGATTTAATATCGAACCTTCTGCACGAAGACTATGTTTCAATCACTCATAGTTAAGCTAAAAACTTAGAAGAGAAGGTTGAAAATCTTACAAAAGAAATCAAGTTTCAATCACTCATAGTTAAGCTAAAAACGGGTGACATTCCTAATGTAAGCCAGCCTTGTTTCAGCAGTTTCAATCACTCATAGTTAAGCTAAAAACGGAATAATCGCTGGCGGAGGGCTCTTCACTGTGGCAAGTTTCAATCACTCATAGTTAAGCTAAAAACACTTATAACCTTGCTTCTGATAAAACTCAAAAAAAGTTTCAATCACTCATAGTTAAGCTAAAAACTTTTTGTCCGCATCATTGAATTCAATTTCTTTGCTGATGTTTCAATCACTCATAGTTAAGCTAAAAACTCAGGAATTTCTTCTCCAGATTTTAATAACGAACTTTGTTTCAATCACTCATAGTTAAGCTAAAAACCAAAATGATGTTTTTCCATTTATATTAGAATTTATGTTTCAATCACTCATAGTTAAGCTAAAAACGATAATCAATCAAAATATTCCACCTGAAAGCATATCAAGTTTCAATCACTCATAGTTAAGCTAAAAACTTTCTATTTCAAGCAATGAAACGAAGTTTGTCAACTGTTTCAATCACTCATAGTTAAGCTAAAAACCAAATCCAGACATTGTTAAAGAAGTTAAAGCGAGATGTTTCAATCACTCATAGTTAAGCTAAAAACAAATTTCAAAAAATGGGAGGAATGGAAAGATATATGTAGGTTTCAATCACTCATAGTTAAGCTAAAAACTCGATATTATGCCTGGACACAGCCCGCCGATTTCTTTTTGTTTCAATCACTCATAGTTAAGCTAAAAACTAAGTTCAGCTGATTGATTATTTCTAGGAACAAAGTTTAGTTTCAATCACTCATAGTTAAGCTAAAAACAGTAAAGGAGAAGTTTGATGAAAGAGTTTGTAATTAGTTTCAATCACTCATAGTTAAGCTAAAAACAGGATGGATATTACTTGAAATGTAATAATTGTGGTTAGTTTCAATCACTCATAGTTAAGCTAAAAACCGTGATGTTATGAAGAGGAATAAAGTTTATGAGCTAAAGTTTCAATCACTCATAGTTAAGCTAAAAACTCAGACTTCAAATGTTGCACAAATCCACCAGGAGAGTTTCAATCACTCATAGTTAAGCTAAAAACATAATATCAACATCCCCTATCGTTCAGTATTTGGTGAAGGTTTCAATCACTCATAGTTAAGCTAAAAACATTGATATTAGGATGGTCCAAAGGAACAAAAAAATCGTTTCAATCACTCATAGTTAAGCTAAAAACTATAACAATGCTCCCTTACTATGAAGGGAGCTTAAAAGTTTCAATCACTCATAGTTAAGCTAAAAACAAATCAAAAAAATTGATAAGCGAAAAATATGATGACCTGTTTCAATCACTCATAGTTAAGCTAAAAACGAATTATTCGAAAGCAAAACCAAGCAATTGCAAAGATGTTTCAATCACTCATAGTTAAGCTAAAAACACGTAGGATCTTGAATATTGTCAATATTGATATACCGTTTCAATCACTCATAGTTAAGCTAAAAACGATAAGGTTAGGTTCATTTATGTAGGTCCAGATGATGAGTTTCAATCACTCATAGTTAAGCTAAAAACCAAGTATAATGGCAAGTATGTTAACTTATTATATTAGTTTCAATCACTCATAGTTAAGCTAAAAACCTAACAAATTGCCTAAAGCAACAAAATTATACTTAGCGTTTCAATCATTCATAGTTAAGCTAAAAACCTTTGCTTATTCTTTTTACAATATTTATAAAGTCCGGTTTCAATCACTCATAGTTAAGCTAAAAACTATGCCATCAAAGACTTCGCTTCCCGCTTCAGCATAGTTTCAATCACTCATAGTTAAGCTAAAAACAATTGTTCGAAAGCAAAACCAAGCAATTACAAAGATGTTTCAATCACTCATAGTTAAGCTAAAAACCTGTTACCAGCATTTTTATAGGCAAAAATTTTTGCCCCGTTTCAATCACTCATAGTTAAGCTAAAAACAGAAGCCTATTTCTTCTTTACGAATGTATGGGTGAGGGGTTTCAATCACTCATAGTTAAGCTAAAAACCTGGAATATTGAAGGGTTCACGAAAGAGGATGCTTAGTTTCAATCACTCATAGTTAAGCTAAAAACCGGAATTCAAAAGAATATATGCTGATATTGAAGAAAGTTTCAATCACTCATAGTTAAGCTAAAAACCGAGTGGGAAAGATCGAAAATTCGAAATTGAATTTTCGTTTCAATCACTCATAGTTAAGCTAAAAACAGAATTACTGGATAGCTTAGGTGCAAGGATATCGCAGTTTCAATCACTCATAGTTAAGCTAAAAACAAGAATTATATGGACCATCATTATCAAAGATTTTTAGGTTTCAATCACTCATAGTTAAGCTAAAAACTAGAGAAAAATGTATTAGATATGTGAGCTATCATATTGAGTTTCAATCACTCATAGTTAAGCTAAAAACGAAATAATTGAATTGTAGTTGAAGAAAATCAAAAACGTTTCAATCACTCATAGTTAAGCTAAAAACATTTGAAAATGTTCCTGGTTTATTATCTGCATCAAATGGGTTTCAATCACTCATAGTTAAGCTAAAAACCCCTGTTTTGATGGCACAGAGTATCGCAAAAGTAAGTTTCAATCACTCATAGTTAAGCTAAAAACATTGATGATGTTACTTTGAGCTTGTTTGGTATCATGTTTCAATCACTCATAGTTAAGCTAAAAACCCCATATTTTATTATAAAAATAATATTTTATACGCTTATACAAAATGTCAAAGAACACATTTGGTTAAAAACCGGTCAAAATATTTAATAAACATCGTCGAACCCCCAGATTTTTTACCTTATCAAACATCGACGATTACCACCATATTACAAAAGGTTCATAAATTTCATCACCTAACAAATGTTTCTCCAATTTGTATAACTCCATCCTGATTAAACTTCTATAAGAAACTTTTCGACCCAATTTTCTATGTTGAATGGTAGTTTGCATTCTTTCTTCCATTTCCTGTACAAATAATTTTTTGCCCTCCTCACTTAAATAAATCCCTTCAAGATGTTTCATAAAATGTTTTTCGCTCAACATTCCCTTATTAATGAGTTTGAAGATACTTCTATCTGTTAAAATTGGTTTAAAAATTTCGGCTATGTCGAGATTTAACGAAAATCTTCTAAAATTGGTTGTATGCAAATAACCTATTCTTGGGTCAAGATGGGTCTTGTAAATCTCTGATAAAGTATATGTATAAACCAGTGAATTACCAAAACTTATTAATGCATTTAATTTATTTTGTGGTGGTCTTTTGCTCCTGCTTTCAAAAGAGAAATTCTCATCTTTTAATATTTTATCAAAACACTGATAGTATATTTCCCTTGCATTGCCTTCTAACGCCATTAATTCTTCAATTGCTTTATCGTTGCCTTCATTACCTATGTCCATTATTTTATTTATAAATGTTTCAATTTTATCCAATTCTTCTCCAAGTTCTGAGCTTCTGTTATTATAGTATTCCAGATTTCTTTTAATATTTTCCAGAGCACCCTGAACGAATTTTTTTGCCAGAAATAATCTCTTCGAATTATCAATATAATGTTCAACCTGTTTTAAAATAATCATTCCGGAATTATAATGCTCTCGTGGGTAAAACGAACCAGTGTAATATCCATAATAATTATAAAAATGAATAAGTATCCCTTCCTGAGAAAGAAATTCTAAAATTCTTTTATTTAATCCTACTTCTCCAAAAATGTGTAATTCGGCTGTATTTTCTACAGGAATAAATTTCTTTAATGATTGTTCACCTTCTACTTCAAAATATATTGTATTATCTTTTCTCTTCAATTCACCATTACTAAAGAGAAAAATTGGTTTTTTCATATTATGAAATCCAGGCTCCCTTTTTCTTTTCCAATAACTTCTCTTGAGGTATAAAGTTTGGTTCTAAAGGTATAAAAGATTACCGAGTCTTCATCTTCATTTATGACCTTTTGTAATTCACTCTTTAATTTGAAAAATTTCGCTTCAGTTATTTCTCCTTCAAGCACAGAATTTTGTACCCAATTAAGATACTTTCTTGCAAGTTTTAAAACCTTATTTACTCTTTTTACATTTACATCATATACCATTATTATGAACATATTTCAAACATCCCAAAACCTTGTGAATTCTTGGAACCAAGACCTGTATCGTAAGCAAATTCAAGAATATTTTTTTCAGTTGTTATTTCATATTTACCCATCCATCCCTTCACAACTGTATTTTTATAATAAACTATTTTTTCAAAATTTTTATTCACGCCAATTGGCTTAATTTTAAAATCAAAGTCAATCTGTGAGCCTGTGAATGCGTAAAATTTTTTTTGAAGATTAGATTTTAAAAGTTCTTGAAATTCATCTTCAAATGGAGAATAATAATAGGTCTTTTTCTTATTATTAACAGTAATAGTTGAATAAATCGTTACCGGTGAAATCATATTAATCTGAATAGTGTCTTGAAAATTTGGCTTCGGAGGAGTAAATAATTCTTTCATTATTAAATTATTCTCCCCAATCCTTATATCATTTTCTATTTTTAAGAATGTTTCTGCAATTTGTTTAATAAATTCGTTAACCGGTGAAGAAATATAAAAACTGATGCTTTTTTCAAAAAGAATTTTATCTTCCTTTATTGAAAATCTTCTGGAAAATATTCTGGAGAAAACAAAAAGTTTGAATGTTCGCTTTCCATATGAATAACCTTTATCATGTAAAAATTCCGCCAGTTCTTTAGTGATATAATTATATATGAATGCCTGCAAAATGTGATTGTAATGAACAGGCAAAATTATATTATTACTATCTTTTGCTTCAAAAGAAAGTTTTATTCTCATGAATAACAGAACTCCTCATAAGCACACTTTTTACAAAAAGATATTTTCTTTACCTCTGGTGGATTGGGTTGTTCAATGATTTTATAAATTTCATAAATCGTTTTTCTTAGTTCTTTTTCTTTTTCATCATCAAGTATAACATCTAATCTTTTTTTCTCTCGAGGAAATAAAAGCTGTCCTTTTGCTGAAATCCCAATTTCTTTAAGTCGCATCAAATAATAAAGCAATTGCATTTCAGAACTTTTTATGTACTTAGAACTTTTTTTAATTTCTCCGATGATAAGTGCATCATCTTTATTTATTATTACATCAATTGCCATACCCTCGAGTACTATATCTTTTTTGTTTTTATTGTAACTATTTTCAGCAATTATATTACCAATTTCGATAAATGGATTGCTTTCATCAGGATTTATCTGCCTTGACATTAACCAGACCTCTCTTTTACATACATAAAAATACCAGATCAATGTTCCTGAAACTTTTATATCTACCATAAAATAATTCCCCCGTCCATTTTGAAACCTGTTTCTTCATCGTAATACTCATTCAATTGAGATTTGGGCACTACCCATAAATTATCGATTTTAGGAGGTAAGTTTCTGGCTGCTTTTCTTATTGGAATTGAAACAACATAACTATAAAAATCTTTTTTAATCTTCAAAAATTGATTGAGTTTTTCCCACCTATCCTTTATTTCCAAAATATGAAGATATTCATTTAAAATTTGTGTAGCTTTATCATCTTTTTCAACAAAAATATCCATTTTCAGCAGATCTTCTTCAATTAAATAAAACGAAGAAATTGAATAAGTTTTATCATCGGAATCATATCTTAATCTGCAAATAGCTTCAAGAAGTTTATCAGATTCTCTTGTATTCTTTTTAGCTTTTGCTTCTCTAAAGTATTCTTCTATTATTTTGATGAAGTCTTTCTCATCAATTGAATCTTTTCCTTTCAGGATTTCTTCTGTAATCTCAAGAAGAGTACTATCATAAATGTATGATGCATTTGTTCTATTTGTATTGATGTCGGCTTTTGATTTGAAGATATATGTATAACCTTTTGTTCTATCGTTTCTGTTACATCTTCCTGCTGATTGATTAATTGAATCCAGTGGAGCAAAATCTCTAAACACCAGTTCAAAATCGATATCTACACCAGCTTCAACAAGTTGAGTTGAAACAACAATATCATATCTACCTTTTTTAATTTCTTCGATTCGATTTAATCTATCAACGGGAATTAGATGAGTTGAAAGGTAAGTAACTTTATTAATATACTTCTCTTTAATTATATCATAAAACTTTTTAGCTGAAGAAATAGTGTTAAAAATGAATAAAGCTTTTTTTACTTTATTCTTTTCAAGATACTTTTGAACATCTTCTATGGTAATTTTTTCTTCTATGTGTGGAATTAGTTGAATCCTATTAACGGATTTGAAATATTTTTCTTTGTTCAGCACAGACGTAATTTCTGATTCATCAAAAATAAAAGGTTCGGTTGCTGTTGTAATTATCAAATATGTATTCAAAATCTCACTAAGCTTCAAGAAAATTTCCCTAACCAAATTCCAGTATTTAATCGGTAAGGCCTGAATTTCATCAAGAATTATGATCGAATTTGCCAATCTGTGAAATTTTCGAATTGATTTGTTTTTATTTGATATCAATGTGTGAAAAAGTTGAACAAATGTTGTAATTATTATTTCAGAATTCCAGCCTTCTATTAAAATTTTCGATACATCGGTTTCAAATTCATAATTTTCAAGTTTATATGAGATCTCAGATAAATGATGATGCATAAGAAATAAATTAGAATTAATATCATAATTACTAAACTTCAAAACATCCTGAATTACTTTAGAATTTTGGTCAATAATGCTGAGAAAAGGTAAAGTATAAATTATTCTGGGCTTTATCCCTATTTGTTCAATTTGCTTTCTCAATCTTAAAGCAAAACTAAATGAGCAAAATGTTTTTCCAAATCCTGTTGGTAAAATTATTGAATAAATTTTTTTTGATTTGTCAATTGGAAATTTTTGTATTTCCTTAAAAGCTTCATTTCTCAAATCATTGAGATTAGATATCGCTAATTTTGTGCTGTGAATATAATTCTCTACAATTTTATCATTATTTAATTCAAGTCTATTTTTAAGAAGATTTAAATCTTTAACAACAACTTCACTTTTATCGGCGTCTAGCAATAAAGAATAAAGAAAGTTTAAAAAAATGTAATGATTAAGATCATTTAGATTTCTAAATAAATATTTCACTTTCCTTATTTCGTCCGGAAAATTCTGTATCCATGATCTTATATCGGGAATATTAAGTCTGACAGGCAAACCAGCCGAGTTAAGTTTTTCACTTAAAATCTTAAATCTTTTTTCATCAATACTTTCAAGTTGTTTTAGAAGAAGTTTAATATCACTTTCTGTTATAATTGAAAGTTCATCTATAATATCAATTAAATCTGAATGATGCCTTCTAACAACGATGTATGCAAAAAAAGAGAGCTTTTCATCACCTAAGGTTTCTTTTGTGACAAAATAGGAACAAATAGCTGAGAATAAACTATGGTTGGATTCTGGAATTTTAAATTTTGACTTTTGATCTTCTTCAGCGAGTAGATAATCCTGAAAATATTTTGTTGCCTTGCCTAAATCGTGTGTTAAACCGATAATTTTTGCAATTTCGGAAAAATCACTTCTAATTTTTTTGGGTTTATCGACAAGGAATAGTTCGATTATTCTGGAAACATTAATCAGGTGATCTTCTAATAATTTATTCTCATGCGAATAAAGATTAGAAGAAAGCAATAGATACTCCATCAGATAGTTTAAAGAGGTTTTTTAATTTAACCTCAATGGGTTTGCCGTCTGATTCATAGATTACATCTTCGTAAATGTCCACCACTCTACTGTAATCTATTTTAATAGGCATTTTATCTTTAAGTATTTTTTTATTTTCATCTATTTTTGAAAATCCTAAGAAGTTACTCTGAGTAAAAACGGATGAAATATTTTCAGTTTGATTTTGAAGGTGAGTTGCATCAAATTCACCAATGTATTGATAATCGGCTAATAATTCGCTTAAACCTAAAGAAATTGTATAAAAAGTTTTTCGTTCCTCGAGAATACCCTTCAATTTATTATAAATTTTTTCATCAGGATGGTTAAAATAAATACGGTACCTGGGATTTTTAACAAATTCGGTTCTTATTTGTGTCCTGGGTTCATGTCCTTTCTTTTTAATTAAAATTAGCTTTTTATTATCCTTTGTATTAATCAGGTTTAAGCCCATCCTTACTTTCTTAATAGGATTAATAATTTGAAGAGCAAACTTACACTTATCATAACCAAAAATGTCTAGATATTCATCTTTTTTTGCGCCATAAATTGCTCCCAGAATTCCAGAAATCGTAGTGGGTGGAGGAAATGAAAATGTTAATGGTGATGTTGTAGTAAAGTATTTTCGAAAGTGAGCGTAATCACCAAAGAGGTCAAAAACTAAAACTTTCATTTTTACAATAGATTAGTTAGTTCTTCAATTGAGAAATTATTCAAAATTTCATTTAATCTAAGTTCATTACCATTAAATAGAAAAGCAATTCTATCATCCTGTTTATATCTAATTTTTTCAATTTTATCTTTATGTTGGTTCAGTTTATTAACTAAAGGCGTCAAATCAACTTTTACATCACTTATATCTCTTATTGCTTCATCATTTAAATCAGTTTTCAAAGAAATTAATTTATCCAGCTCTCCGATGTGAAAATCCAATTTTTCTTTGTAAACAATCTGTAGTAATAACCTTGGCATTTGACCAAATTTAGAACCAGAGATAAGATTTTTTGTACCGTTCCAAATTCCTTCTAACATTACATCAATATCTTGATCAGTTAAAGGAATATTTTGCGTCTGTGCAGCATTTTCATTAACAACTCCATAAAATGCAATTAATGAATATGGCAGAATGTATTTTTCAGTAAATGTTCCTTGTTGTTTCCCCCCACCAGAGGGCATTACAGTTGTTCCTTTTATATAAGTCAGATCAACTTTATGAAGTGAACGACCGTATTTGAACTGAACCGGACCTGTTAATGCAATTGTTTGTTTCTCAACAGCAGTAGTAGATCCAAAAAGTCGAATATCAATACATTTTTCAAGAATTGAATCGAAACCAATATCTTTTATTCTATCTTCTTTTGATTTTAGATTACCATCTTCCATCCGTATTTCACGAATGAATACTTCATATCCTTTATGCTCAAATAAATAATCTCTTATGGTCCTTTTTAATCTTACATCAGTGACGATATTTACACCGGTTTCTTCATCAATTCTTGGTTTGTTTTCATCTATTGGATCCCCATTGGGATTTGCATCTTTTACATCGTAAAGGAATAAGATTTCTGAACGGTTTTTAATTATTTCTGACATATTATCCTCCTGATTTAATGAATTTGCCTTTTTTTAACTTGTAATTTTTCGGGTCAATATTTTCAATTTTAATTTTGCTTCCTACATTAATAAAATATCTTGCTTCTGTAACCTTTGGAATATTTTGCCTGAAATCAAATTCAGCGAGCAGTAACAATTCACCTTCAAAAGTTAAATTGTTTGAAAATTCAAGATAATTAACCAGTGGTTCATTATTACCTGCAGAAAAGTATCCCTCTTCATCTATTTGATATTTCTGTAAATAATCCTTATTCGCCTGATCAAATTCAATAAGCTCCAATTCTCCAAAGCCATATCTTGAATCAGCACCTACATAGATTTTCAATCCAATTGTTAAAAAATTCGTTATATGAGTATTACCATTAAAACCTACAAGACCAACCCAATATAATCCACCAATTTCACTTTCATTTTTACTTTTTGGTAATAAAAACTCAAGCTCATGCAAACTTTCGTCCTTAGCTCTCCTGTGTTCAGAGATGATAGCAGTCGAAGTAATTGTATCTAAAAAATCAAATTTAAATTCATCTTCTGATTTATTACCAAGCATAAAATTGCCATTTAAATATTGAGGAAATAAAATATGACCGTTATTTTTTTCAAAAAATGGATAAAAACAGGTTATGTTTTCAAATAAATCTTGATTATTGGATAAATCTTTCTTGTTAAGAACATTAAAAGCTTTTGTTAATGCACCCCACATAGTCCAGCCGGGGATAAAAATTTCAGTTTCGTTTATAACACCCCATTTTGCAGAACTGATTCGAATTGGCTGGTTTTGTTTAAATACAAGTTTATACCAGTTCATGTCTAATTCCCTTTTGCTCTTGCATGATACCTTGCATAAATAAATACTTTTTCTAAAAGTTCTTTCATAAAAAGGAGCTTATTCAGGTCCTGGGCAAGAGTTTGGAAGTAGCGATTGTCTATATCATTGTTTGTCGATAACGCGTTTACAAACTTATTCATTTCTTTTAATAAATTTTCTATTTTATCTTTTTTCTCTTTTTTGTCATGTTTGTTATTCTTGTCATTAAATTTATCCATAGCATAAACCCACATAGCATATACACCATCACTTGAAAGTATTCCAAGAAGTTTATTTATCTCATTTTCATCTAAGGATTGTGAAAGTTCAAAAGAAAGTCTATAAATTTCTGATTCTAAATTATTCATTTTTAACCTCCTTGCATGTTGGTTTACTGGCTGCTCTGAGAATTTGAATTATCAGTGGAATTAGCTTCTTCAACACATTTTTTTTCTAATTCTTGTTCAAAAACAATTTTTATTCTTCCAAAACCTCTTGTAGTCATTCCACCAATTCCGAGAGTTTCAAAGAAATGTTTGGATTCCTTTAAAGCGCATTCCAATTTATCTAAGTCTGGTAGAGGTTGAAGTTTGCTATCAACACCATTAAAACTACTTTTGTCAAAAATCCTTACATTGCCATATAAAATCGTTCCTCTTGGAATTGCTTCAGATGTAAACAAAGCACCTTCTTTCGCTGCACCAGTAATTGGGTCTATGGACACAGATGTTCTTACTTCAAGATTTGAATTGACTATTTGAGCGAAAAGACTTTCTGGAACTATAACTATATCTTCTTCTTTTAGACTAAAGTTATTAAGCATTAAATTTTGTAAATCTGAAGTGAAAGATTTATTCTCAACTTCTAAATATAACCAGCCAAGATTTATATGCCCTTCATTGCCATTTTTAGTTAAAACTTTATTGTCAGCTGGTTCACTCAAATCACCAGTTTTCATTCCAATTTCTTTTAATTTTCTTACGGTAGTTATCCATTTTGTTCCTCTCATTGTAAAAACAGGGAAGAATAGAATATTTAAATCACTAAAAAAGATTAATCCCTGCCAGCTAATATCTTTTTTAGAAAACCCAAATCCTTTGCAAACCAAACAATGTCCGCAGTGACCTGTTTTACCTTCTTTGTTGGTTGCTGTAATATTTGCTAATTCTTCCTGTGGAACATTGTCTTGTCCAGCACAGGTAAGGTCTATTAAAGTGTTTCCATTAAAGAAATACCAATCCGATTTTGTTGAATTATCCCAGTTATTATTTTTATCACTAATCCAATTTTCAATTTTATCTTTAATGGTTTCTCTATCTAATTTTTTTATTCTTTCTCTAATATTTCTGCCACTATCATCAACAAATTTTATATCTCTTGCTTTTAATCTATTAATTATCTCCAGCGTCGTATAATATCTCCACACACCAGCAAGGCTTGAGCCAGGGATTTTGGGTACTTTTGTTATAGGATCTTTAACAATTGTATTATCAACTCTGCCGATTGTGTAACCTCCAGTGCCGATGTAAACTGGATCTGTAGTCAGCGCAAAAATTTTAAAGTCTTTTATTAGGTTAATCTGGTTTGACATATTATACCTCCTTTAATGCTTTATGCCAGAATTCAAATAAATCAAGAAAGATTTTTATCTTATTTTCATTAAGCTTTTCTTTGAGCTTGTGGTATAATTTATTTTTATCAACTGAGCCATTTATATCACCTTTAATACAATCAATTTCGAATTCTAACCATCTGGTTAAAAAGTTAAGAACAACACCGTTCTCTCTCTTATAAGGTTCTAAAATATTCATGATTGCAGAAGCCAGAAAGCTAATTGTAGGTTTATCAAGACTGTTTAATTTACTGTTTAATTTATTGTTTAATTTATCGTATAATAAACCAACCAGGTTATGTAATTTTGATCCACTCGATGATTTCGAAAAAGCATCTTTAAACATCAAAAAAAGTTCAAAATCTTTCTCGGTGTCTATCGGTCTGTTTTCAAGATCAATTTTTCTTTTGTAATTTTTATCTGGATAATAATAGATTTTGTTTCTTCGCGTGTTTGTATCTAAAAATTCAAAATCAAATGTGTTCGGAATGTATTTTACTTTTTCGGTATCACTGAGTTTATTTATGTTTTTAATCCATGAAGGATTATGCTCAGGACTAATATAAAATTGGTAATCACCGTCACTCAAATTACCAAAGTATAAAGAATAATATTCAACGGGATTATTACACTGTTCCTCCAATTTTTCCGTTTTCATTTTTTCGTTGAAGGTTTCCTTAAACTCTTTGGCTTCTATTTCTTCCCAGAGTTTTTCTTTATCCTTAACATCCCGCCTAATTTTTCTCAAGGCATTAATTCCTACATATAATGGCTTTTTATAATCCTGAATAATCACTCCTATGTGAAGTGGCAACTTGCCATAGACATATTTGAAATACTCATTATAAATTTTTTGAACATTTTCTATTAGATATGGCACATATTCTGCCGGAATAATAAACTGCCAGCTTATTGGGGTTGGATCTATGATAGATAAATATGGTTTGTAATTTTCAATCTCAGCATCGCTTAATTTTAATACTACCCCAGTATCAGTTCCATTTTCATAATTTTTAAGTTTAAAACTTTCTTTAATTTTATCCTTCAAATAAGAAATCAGATATACATTTTTATCTTTTGCCCAAAATACTGCATCACCGTCATAATATTCACCATCAGAGATATCAACATTTACCCAGTAAAGCCTTTTTCTTCTATCATCTGGTATCTTTGCTATATACAATAAATCTTTTTCTATGTCCTCAAAAAACTCCTGTGTGCTTTCCCAGATTCTTCTAAGTCTTGCTGGTGATGGGTTTCTACGGAGGAGAAATTGTAAGAGAAGTGATGAAAGAAAGTCTATATCGCTATTGTCAAGAGATTGCCAGTTAATTGTTTCATTTTGCCAATCTATTTTTAATTTTATATTATGGTTTTTAATAAACTTTTCCCATTCGGTTCCAATAATAGAGCCCAAAAAGATTTGCTTTATATAATCATTAAATGATTCATTATTTGATTTGCAACCATTATATGCATCTGGAGATAATTCTGAAGGGAAGAAAGAAATTTTATCCAAAATTGGAATATGGAAGTTACTTCTAATTCCGTTATAAGTGTTTATTATGATTTTATGCAATTCTTCAAAAGTGTTATTATAACCCGGAATGTTAAATTGAAAATCAAAACCTTTATCCCACCATCGTTGGGATCTTAAATTGTCAATCAAATCTTTTAATGCTTCTACTTTTATCTTTAAACCAAAAAATTTGCTCCTTTCGGATCCTAATTCTCGTTTTTTTCCCATATCTTCTTCTCTCTTTAGTTGATTGTCTATTCTGCTTATTTCTTCATCAATCGATGATGTATCAAAAAATTTATTTACATCTATGTTAGAGCAAAAAGCAGTTAAAAAGTTTACTATTTTTTCTTTAAACTCTGTTCCTACTTCATTGTTACTTACTTCACTACTCAACAAGTCTCCATTCAGCCAATTCATAAGTTCGAATTTCATTACAACAAGAGCAATTTTGTCGTTTTTATCTTTTAACTCACCTGTCCAGATAGTTTCACCTTCTATATTTTTAAACCATTTATCTACTCTCCCTTGTGTTTTCTCTTCATAGCAAGTTTTACAAATATTTTTATTTTCGTCTCGTTTATCACTTTCAAAAACCAATCTTTGCTTACAAACCTGACAAATACCAATAGCCTGATTGTTGTTGAAATTTATTGTTATATCCTTCTTACTCCAATCGGCTTTTAAAAAGTTTTCTTTTGCTTTTTCTAAAAGATAGGTTAGGTTCATTAGCCCTCTTGAAGCTTTAGTAAGAAAGATAGCGGGGTAAAATTCATCCTTAGATTTATTTTTAAATACCTCTAAAATCTTTTCTTTAATTTCTTTTAAATCATCTTTTATTTCTGATAAATCTTTCTCAGACGAGTTTTTCCCTAAATCCTTTCCAACTATAAAGTAAATACCAGTTTCATCTCTGTAAACTTCGTTTCCTATTGGATATTCATATTCAAGAAGCCTTTTTATTTCTTCATCTATCTTTTTTGATACTTCCCTATACCACTTGATATGAGCTGGTTTGAAACCCTTTTCAGCAAGTCCAAGCTTATCGTATTGAATTCCAAGAATGCGCCATTTAACTGAAGTTCTAGCTGGTAATGTAGAGCCTATACTTGAATTTTTCATAATATAATTAGCTAAACTTGCCTTAAACATAGAAGTAGCCATATAAGCCTGATCCCAGAGGGTAACATCGTTTACAGGGTTTCTATCATCTGATAGAAGATGAGAAAAAAAGCTTTTCAAATTTTCCTTAAATTTAATATAGTGTTCATAATCAAGATTAGATAAAATTTGATCAAGGCTATTTTCTATTTCTTCTATAATTGCATTAATTTCAATTTCAGATCTCGATAAGTAAAGTATTCCATTTTTATAGCTTCCAAACGCATTAGAAATCCATTTTTGGTTTTCAGGTTTTACTTTATTATCCTCTTTAGGAGAACCCTTATCAATTCCCGAATTTAAACTTTCGCTTATACCATATAAAACCTGAAGTAGATAATCAGTACTTGATTTTTGCCTCCACTCTCTCCACTTATTTAAAAAATGATTCCAGGCATTAAAATCTTTATCTAATATTTTGATATTTAGATTTGAAATCTTTCCATGTAAATCAATATTTTGAATATTAATATTTTTTCCGGAATCATTTGGTTTTTTATTAGGATTAACTTTATCCCATAATGCCAAATAAGAAACTATTTCCGCTTTTAGAATTTCATCTCTATAATTTTTTAATTCATTTATGAATGACATTTTTTCCACTCCATTATATCAATATTTTCTTCAGAGTTTATGCAGTAAATTTTCTCATTTATCTCAAACCTTCCCCAGCCAAGCTTAGTTTTAGCTCCAATGCCTTCATCTGCTAATTTTTCAATAGCTTTACCTAAAATATTCAAATCCTGTTCAGCTTCACTTTTTAATTCACCATCACTCTTTAAAATTCCGTCAAATGGGATATAAACAATCTGTAAAATTCCCTCAGTGTCTTTTGGAACAA
>Ga0197142_1000172_pt1 | contig 58011 bp, 61 predicted proteins | sample GBS60_MetaG_FD_148614 | JGI IMG/M metagenome (GOLD analysis project Ga0197142, IMG submission 148614) | Sediment microbial communities from Great Boiling Springs, Gerlach, Nevada, United States - GBS 60_MetaG | ecosystem: Environmental > Aquatic > Thermal springs > Hot (42-90C) > Sediment... | reverse complement strand
GAATTAATGAAATAGATTATTTAATAAACAAAATTAATTCTGGAACTTACAGTTTGTGTGATAATTGCAAAAAAGAAATTTCCAAAGAAGAATTATTAAAAGATCCAGAACTTATTTTATGTTCTGTATGTAGAAATAAAAAAAATAAAAACAAAAAATAAAAATGCAAAAAAATACTTCAAGAGTTTACTCTGCAGAGCTTGAAGGTATTAATGCAAAAATTATTGAAGTTGAAACAGATTTAAATGTTGGGCTTCATTCTTTTAATATTGTTGGATTAGCAGATAAAGCTTTAAATGAAGCCAAAGAAAGAGTTAATTCTGCTTTAAAAAATTTAGGAGCAAAACCTCCAAATCGTGAGAATAGAAAAATAACTATTAATTTAGCTCCTGCTGATATTAAAAAAACAGGTTCTCATTATGATTTAGCAATTGCTTTAGGATATTTATTAGCAACAAAACAAATAAATCATTTTGATCCAAGTGATAAAATTTTTATTGGAGAATTATCTTTAGATGGAAGATTAAGGCCTGTTTTTGGAGCTTTAAATATTGCTGAATCAGCTAAAAAATTTGGTTTTAAATATTTATTTTTGCCTTATGAAAATGCAAACGAAGCATCAGCAATTAAAGATTTAAAAATTATTCCTATTAAAAATCTAGAAGAAATTGTTTTGTTTTTAGAAAATAGAAAAAAAATAGAATTTGCTCAATTTCAAAAAATAAAATTAGAAGAAGAGTATATTCCTGATTTTGGAGAAATTAAGGGACAAGAAAGAGCAAAACGCGCTTTAATGATTGCGGCTGCGGGAGGGCATAATTTTTTAATGGTTGGACCTCCGGGGGTTGGAAAAAGTTTACTTGCTCAAGCCTTAATTGGAATACTTCCGGATTTAGATTTTGAAGAATCAATTGAAATTACAAAAATATGGAGTGCAGCAGGTCTTCATTTAAAAGGATTAATACAAAAACGTCCATTTAGATCTCCGCATCATACCTCTTCTTTAGTTTCAATTATTGGAGGAGGCACAAATCCAAAACCAGGAGAAATAAGTTTAGCTCATAATGGTATTTTATTTTTAGATGAATTACCTGAATTTCCAAGAAATATTTTAGAAGCTTTGCGTCAGCCAATGGAATCAGGAGTTGTTCATATTGCGCGATCAAAAAACACCTTATCTTTTCCCGCAAAATTTTCTTTAGTGGCTGCAATGAATCCTTGTCCTTGCGGTTTTTTTGGAGATTCTGAAAAAGAATGTAAATGTTCTGCTTATGAAGTTTTACGTTATGAAAAAAAGATATCAGGTCCATTAATAGATAGAATTGACTTACAAGTTAAAATCACAAGAGTGCCTATTAAAGAATTAAATACTAATTCTTATACTCCTGTTAGTCAAAAAATAAAATCGCAAATTGAAGAAGCGCGTGAAATTCAAAAAAATAGATTTAAAAATAAAAATTTAAAAATTTTAACTAATTCTCAAATGAATATGCGTCAAATTAATGAATTATTAAATTTAAAAGAAGACGCTTTAAAATTTATTAAAACATTAGAATCTCAACATCTTTCTCCAAGAAGTTATTATAGACTTTTAAAAGTTGGGCGTACTATTGCTGATTTAGAAAAATCGAATTTTGTAACAGGAGATCATTTAGCTGAAGCTTTTAGTTATAGATTAAAAGAAGAAATTTAAAATTATTTATTTACAAATTCTATTAATTTTTGAAAAATTTTAGGATTATTTTCAGCTAAATCAGCTAACATTTTTCTATTAATTTTAATTTGTTTTTTAGACAGCAGTCCAATAAAAGAGCTATATTTAAGGTTATTTTGTCTTAAAATAGCATTAATTTTAACATTCCACAATCTTCTTGTTGTTCTTTTCTTTTCTTTTCTACCACGAAAAGCATGTGAATATTTATGAAGAATTGCTTCTTTTGCTAATCTTTTTTTAGATTTTCTCCCCCAACGAAAACCCTTTGTTTGTTTTAAAAGTTTTCTTCTTTTTTTATTTTTAATTGTACCTCTTTTTACTCTACCCATTTTATTATTCTATCTTTTAAAGCAGACTTTAATACTTGTTTTTTGGTTATGTTAATAGGATGTTTTTTCCTTTTTTGAATTAAATTCTTTTTTGTTTTTCTTGTGCGAAAATGATCAAGGCTCATTTTCCTTCTTAAAATTTTTTCTTTTTTTGTTATTTTTATTCTTGAAACAACGCTATTTTTCATGTTTTTATTTTATTTTTTCTATTTGCATACTCATTCCTCTTCCTCCATATTTTGGCTGTGAAATGACTTTGTATTTTGTTGTTATCATATTTAAAAAATCATTCATTTTTTGCTCTACCCATTCTTTGTTTGATTTTTCTCTGCCGCGCAGCTTCATCTGGATTTCAATAATATAACCTTTATTTAAAAAATTTTCAAGCTGTTTTAATTTTATTTCTAAATCGTTTTGTCCTGCTCTCGGGCTTATTTGAATATGTTTTATTGAGGTTGACTTTGTTTTTTGAAGAAATAATTCTCTTTTTTGTTTTTTTTCTTCTTCATATCTCCATTTATCATAGTTCATTAATTTAGCCACTGGCGGTTTTGCATTTGGAGCAATTTCAATCAAGTCTAATCCCTTTTCGGGATCTATCAAGGCTAAAGCTTGTTCTCTTTTTAAAATACCAAAATTTTCGCCATTTGGGCCGATAACTCTTATTTCTTCAGCTAATATTTGATTGTTTATTCTCGGTTTCAAAATTTTTTTAAGATAATATTTACTTAATTATATTAAGATAATTAATTGCTTTTGTCAAAATTAATATTTAAATCTTTTAAAATACTTTTTACAATTTCTGATTCATTCCATGGAATTTTTTTATCATTTTCAACGCACATCCAAACTTCCCCTCCCTTTCCAGTTAAAATAACAACATCATTTTTTTTAGCCAAAAGAATTGATTCTAAAATAGCTTTTTTTCTATCAATAATTTTAAAATATTTTTTAAACCTTCTTTCTTTGGGATCTATATCTACAATTCCTTTTTCAATATCATTTAAAATATCTTCCGGGTTTTCATCATAAGGATCTTCGTTGGTTAAAAATATATAATCGCAATATTGTGCAGCAACTTTTCCCATAGCCCCTCTTTTCCATTTATCTCTTCCACCACCTTGCCCCCCTAAAACACAAACGATATTTTTAGGATTAAAAATAGATAAAGATTGATAAATTGATTCTAAGCTTTTTGGTTCATGAGCATAATCAATGATTATTTTAAAATTTTTATTTGTTTCTATAATCTCAAATCTACCAGGAGGAGGTTCAATTTTGGGCAATATTTTTTGTATAAGAGAAGACTCAATTCCACAAGATAAAGCTGTTGCTATAGCGGCGCAAGCATTATAAATATTAAATAATCCTAAAAGCCGCATTTCAAATTTTTTGTTATGAATTTCAAAAGTTGTTTTATTAGAATAAAGATGTATATTTGAAGCGCGAATTAATTTTGAAACTAAATACTCAGATTCAATTTCCTTATTAAGAGTGTAGCCATATTTAAAAGCAATATTTGGCTCTAAAAAATAATTAACATTTTCATCGTCTAAATTATAAATTCCAACACCATCTTTTCTTTTTGCTGCTTTTTCAAATAATTTGATTTTCGCTCTTCTATAATTAGAAAAACTTCCGTGATATTCAATATGTTCTGGAGAAATATTTGTAAAAACCGCTATTTTATAATTTATAAATTGATGTCTATATTGCGCAATGCCTTGTGAAGATGTTTCTACAACAACATATTTACATCCTTCGTTAACCATTTTTTTAATTAGTTCATGTATAGAAAATCTTCCAAGCATTGTTTGTTTTGTTTTGTTTTGCCAAATTTTATCTCCTATTCCTATAATAGGAGTTGAAATAAGGCCACATTTTTGTCCAGCTAAATTTAAAATTTTAAAAATAAGATAGCAAACGCTGCTTTTTCCTTTTGTTCCAGTAACTCCAATAACTATTAATTTATTTGAAGGAAAACCATAAAACAAAGCCCCTAAAAAAGATAAAACAAAATGATATGTTTTATTGATAAAAGGAACTTCTGAAATTTTTTTAAAAATTTTAATTTTTTTTATTTTTTCTATTATTAAATCTAAAACCTCACTCATTTTTTATTTAAATTTTTTAAAGCTTGTTTAAATCTTTCTTCAAACTTTTGAATTTTAGAATCAACTTTCAAAACAGCCTCTTTTGCTTGTTGTTTACTATAACCTAAATTTGTTAAAGCTTCAATAATATCAGTATCAGAATCAAGATGACTAGCTTCACCTCCTTCTTCAATATTAATTTTATTTTTTAATTCTAAAATAATTCTTTCAGCTGTTTTTTGCCCGATTCCAGAAGCTCTTGTTAGAAATTCAATTTTGTTATTTTTAATTGCTAAAGATAAGGTTTTAATATCATTTTTTTCTAAAATAGAAAGTGCTGATTTTGGCCCAACCCCTGAAACAGAGTTTAAAATTTCAAAAAAACTTAATTCTTTTTCTTCTAAAAATCCATAAAGCTCAACAGCATTTTCTTTTAAATTAAAATAAGTAAAAATTAAATATTCACTTCCAATTTTTAAAGAATCTAAAATTTTTTTATGAGTAAAAATTTTAAAACCAATACAGTTAGCATTAATAACAAAAAAATCTTTTTCTTTTAAATAAACTTTTCCATTAATGAAATAAATCATAAAATTATTATATCATAATTTTACTTTTTGTCTTGAAAATAGGTTTAAAGAATTATGAATTAGGAAGTATAAATAATAAATTGAAGACATTAGATATTTAAAGAACATCATACAATATCAATATCATTTTTAACTTTTATCTTGTAATTTTGAATTTTGAGATTTGAATTTTGAATTATTATTACATTTTTTCGCTTGTTTTTATCCCTAAAAGATTTAATCCTTGTTTTAGGATTTTGCTTGTGTAATCTATTAAAATAATTCTTGATTTTTTAATTTCTTCGTCTTGTTCTTTTAAAACAGGCACGTTTTCATAAAATTTATTTGCTAAAAACGCTAATTCATATAAATAATTAGCTAAATAACTTGTTAAATAATTCCCGGCGCTTAAAAGTACAATATTTTGAAACTCTAAAATTTTTCTTATTAAATCAATTTCAAAATCATTTTTTAAATTGCTTATTTTAACATTTTTTAAATTTTTGTTTTTAGATTTTTTTAAAATACTTCTTAGTCTTGTATAAGTATATTGAATATAAGGCGCGCTTTGACCTTTTAAATCTAACATTTTTTCCCAATTAAAAACAATATCATTATGGCGGTGTTCTTTTAAGTCATTATATTTTAAAGCGCCAATACCAACAATTTGAGCAATTTTTTGTTTTTCTTTTTGTGAAAGATTTTTATTTTTGTCTACAATTTTAAAAGCTAAACTTAAAATTTTATTTAAAACATCTTCTAAAGTAACAAATTTCCCCTCGCGAGTTTTAAATTTTTTCTTATTTTCTCCTAAAACCAATCCATATTTTAAATGAATAAATTTTTTTGAATCTAATCCTAATAAACTTGCAATTGCAAATAATTGATTAAAATGCAAAGATTGTTCATTTCCAACAACATAAATAATTTTTTCCGGATTAAATTTTTTAATTCTATAAAAAAGATTTGCTATGTCACGCGTTAAATATAAACTTGCTTCATCTGATTTTAAAATTAAAGCAGGAGGAAGATTAAACTTTTCCAAAGGGATAATTAAAGCTCCTTCGCTTTTTTCTGCTATTTTAGAATCTATTAATTTTTTAATAATTAAAGGAATGTCTTTTTCATAAAAACTTTCTCCAATCCAAACATCAAATTTAGTATCAAGAATTTTATATATTTTTTTAAATTCAATTAATGATTCTTTTTTAAACCAAAGCCAAAGAGCGCGATTTTCTTTATCTCCTGATTCAAGCTTTTTAAATTCTTCCTGCCCTATTTTTTTAAGCTCGGGTTTAAGCTTCATTTCTTCATGAAAACGAATATATAATTTAAGCATTGTATTTATTGGATCTTTTTCTACTTCTGATTTTTTACCCCAAAGTTTATAAGCAGCAATTAAATGTCCAAATTGAGTTCCCCAATCTCCTAAATAATTCCAGCGAATTACTTTATATCCTAAAAATTCATAAATATTTGCTAAAGCATCTCCAATAATTGTTCCGCGCAAATGCCCAACATGCATTTTTTTTGCAATATTAGGATCAGAATATTCAAAAATAATAGGTTTTTTTGAGGTTTTTATTTTTGGGAATCCTTTTTTTAAAATTTTATTAAATTCTTTTAGAAAAGTTTTAGAATTTATCCAAAAATTTAAAAATCCAGGACTGGCAACTTCAATTTTTTCAAAAATAGAAGAATTTGATTTTAAAATATTTTGTTTTAAATCTTCCGCAATTTGAACTGGATTTTTTTTAATTAAAGGAGCTAATTTAAAAGCAATGTTTGTTGAATAATGCCCGAATTCTTTTTTATCTGGAATATTAATTTCAAAATTTTTTAAAACATTAGATAAATTATTTTGGGAATATAATTTTTTAGCATTTTTTTCTAAAATTTTTAAAATTGTATTTTTCATATAAATATAAAATATCACAAAACAAAACTCTTGACAATAAATTATGACGTAGTCTTCGTTCATCCTATCCGAGGAAGTCGGAAACCAAAGGTTCCAGCCAGTTGGAAAATGGAGTTAGAGCGCCTCTCAAAGTTCTTGCCTGCTTGCATTAGCGCGCGGGCTTTTTATTTGACAAAAAAGTCTTTTTTTGCTATATTTATAATATGCAGTGGGGGCCGCCTTCATAAGTCCTAGTCCTTGAGAAGGACTAGGCAGAAGGAGAAACGGCCTCCGCCAGCAATATTATAAGGGGCTTTTTTTAGCCCCATTTTTTTATTGACTTTAATTATTTTAAAATGTTATACTAATAATAGTTCCCTTTCCCTTGATGAACTGTCGCTTTTGCCATCTTTTTAGAAAGAGGGCTTTTTTTGTTTTTTGTAAAAACAAAATATATAATTAAAACATGAAAATTCTTTCAGATAATAGAAAAGCTAATTTTGATTATGAAATTTTTGAAAAATTTGAAGCAGGAATAGAACTTTTTGGTTTTGAAGTAAAAAGCGCAAAACAAGGCAAATTTCATATTGTTGGTTCTTATGTTTTGCCAAAAAATAATGAACTTTGGCTTGTTGGAGCAAAAATAGACCCATATCAACAAAATAATTTACCAAAAGAATATGATCCAGAAAGAAACAAAAAACTATTATTACACAAATCCGAAATTAAATATTTAATAGGAAAAATTAATCAAAAATTTATGCTTATACCTTTAAGCGTTTTTTTAAAAAATAATTTTATAAAAATTTTATTAGGACTTGCGCGTCCAAGAAAAAAACAGGATAAACGCGAACTTATTAAAAAAAGAGAGTTTAAAAAAGAGATAGGGAGGCTAAGAAATATAAGTATATAAATAATAATTCAAAATTCAAACTTCAAATCTCAAAACTACAGTTCAAAATTTAAAAGTAAAAAAATTTTGAATTTTGAGCAAATTTTATTTAAATGATTGGAATTAGAAAAGTTTTAAAATTAAAAACTAGAATTTTATTCGAAATTAAAAATTCAAAATTTTTAAGTTATGTTTTTGAATTTTGATTTTTAAAATATAGAAGTTAAACAATAGAAATTATAAAAAAAATATAATTACAACCTTATTATTCCGCCTTCGTTTTGATAGGATAGTAATAATAAAAATAAATTTTAAATATATTTTAATTTTTTTATTTTACTAAAATTAAAATGACGGCCGTATTTTTAACTTTAGTGGATATAATTTTTAAATTTTATTTGTATTTTTTAAAATTAAAAATTGATTGAAAATTGTAAAATTGAATTTTTCTTGAAGCTTTTAAGTTTTAAGTTACAGTTTTAAACTTTGACATTTAAGCTTTGATTTTTATTTTTCGTAGCATTATTTTTTAAGTTTTAAGTTTTATGAGACATCATAAAGCTTAAAGCATAAAAAAATAAAATATTTTTATAATTCATACTATGGTTTTATTTTAGATTATTTTTTTAATTTAAGAATTAATCTTTGTTCTTCTGGTTTTATTTGAGATATTATAAAATTATATTTTTCATTTAAGCTCATAGTTTTTTTCATTTCTTCATAACTTCCAAAATCAGTAATATGTATAACTCCGCTTACGTCTTCTAAATTTATAATTGCCCCAAAAGGAGTAAATTTATAAACAACCCCAGACACCTCATCTCCTTCTTTATATTTATTTAAAATATTTTCCCAGGGATTTGGCTTTGTTGCTTTTATTGAAAGAATTAATTTGCCGTCTTTAATTTCTAAAATTTTAACCTTAATAATATCATTTTGTTTTAAAACATCTTTTGGATTATCAATTGTTCTATAATCTATTTCTTGAAGATAAACAATGCCTTCAATTTGGGGATTATCAATTAATCTTACAAAAGCGCCAAAATCAGCTATTCCCGAAACCATTGCTTCTAAAATTTGTCCAGGCTTATATTGCTCTAAAAGCTCTTTCATATTTACAGAAACAACTTCTTTTTCTGAAACAACTAATTTATTGCTTTTTTGATTTGCTGTTACAACTTTAACATTTAATTCTTTGCCAATAAAATTTTTTAATTCATTAATTAATTTTTGTCTATCATTTAATTCTTTTGGTAAATGTTCAGAAGCAAGGCGAGATATTGGCAAAAAAGCTTTTATTTCAAAAATTTCTCCAATAAGACCGCCTGAATTTGCTCCAATAATTTTCATTGGAATTATTTCTCCTGATTCTTCAAGCTCTTTTATTTTTTGCCAATTTTTTTGATTCCCAGCCTCAGTTAAAGACAATTCCCTAAAACCATCTTCGTTTTCCAAAACCAAGACTTTGGCTAAAATTTTATCTCCTGGTTTAAGTTTTTTTATAACGTCTTTTGCATTAATAAATTCAAGTCCATAAACAATTCCTGTTCCAAACTTTCCTAAATCAAAATAAACTCCTTTTGGTGTTTTTTTAATAAATACCGCTTCAACAATATCCCCTTCATAAATTTTTGTGCGTGAAGCAGCTTGTTTAATTGCTTGAATTAATGGGTTTTGTTTTAATTCCTGTGTCATAATTTTTGTAGTATAATAAAAAATTAAAATAAAATCAAATTTTTTAAGGTTTTATTAAAAAAATAATGTTATTATTAGATTATTTTTTATATATTTTATTTCCAAAACGTTGTATAAGTTGTCTTAAATTAGTTAAAGATGATACGATTTTTTGCGAAGATTGTTTAAGCAAAATTCGCATTTTTAATTCATTTTTTTGCCCGAAATGCGGCGCAAGAATTTCTGAATTTAAAAAAATATGTCATAAAAAAGAAAAATTTATTTTAGGCGCAGCAACTGATTATAATGATATTGTAAAACAAACAATTTGGAGATTAAAATTTAAATTTATTCAGAGGGGAGCGTATCCTTTGGCGAATTTGCTTATAAATTATTTTAAAAATTTAGATTTTAAAAATAAAATTGATTTTATAGTTATTCCCGTTCCCTTATCCAAAAAGCGTTTTAAAGAAAGAGGATTTAACCAGTCAGAATTAATAGCTCAAATTTTTGCAAATTATTTTAATTTTAAAATTGAAATAAATGTTTTATATAGAGAAAAACATTCAAAACCTCAAAGTGAAATTGATGATCTTAATTTAAGAAAGCAAAACGTTTCAAATTGTTTTAAAGTTTTAAACAAAGATTTAATTTTAAACAAAAACATTATTTTAATTGACGATGTTACAACATCAGGGGCAACCTTTAAAGAGGCTGTTAAAGTTTTAAAAGAATCAGGCGCAAAATCTATTTTAGCTCTTGCCGTAACCAAGGCTTAAGTGCTATAATAAAAATATGAATGAAATAAATTGGGAAGCACCGGAATTTGAATATTATCCAAAAGGCATTATTTGGTTTTCAATTACAATTTTTATTGCTGTTTTGTTGTTAGCAATAGCAATTTGGCAAAAAAATTTTTTATTTGGAATTTTTATTTTAATTGCTGAAATATTAATTTTAATTTGGGGGAATCGCGAGCCGCATATTTTAAAATTTAAAATTGATGATGATAAAATTTATGCCGGAGAGAATAATTCTTATAGAATAGAAAGCATATCAGGATTTGCTTTTACTAAAAGTATTATGCCCGGATTTTGGGATTTAAAAATCTATTTAAAAAATAGATTAGGATCAGAAGTAAAATTTATTATTCCTGAAGAAATTTATGAAGACATACGCTTGTTTTTTATTCAAAAAAATATTTCAGAAAAAGAATATGATGAATCTTTTATTGAATCACTTCAAAAATTAGCAGGATTTTAATCTTGCGCCCATCGTTCAATGGATAGGACGCGGGATTGCGGATCCCGTAATCGAGGTTCGAATCCTCGTGGGCGCACAAAAATCAAATGAAATGAAAATAGTAAAGACGATATTATTTATTATTTTATTAGTTTTAATTTTTTATATTATTTTTGTTTTGTCTTTTAAAAAAGAAGCGGTGGCGCCGGATAAAGATTTAAACAAAACAGAACAAAATCAAATTTTCCGAGGGCCGGTTGGAGAGCCTTATATTAAAGAGCCAACAAGTCCGCCGCCGGGCAATTAATTTAATTGATTTTTTTAAAATTTATCTTAAAATAATTTTAATGCGGGTGTAGTACAGTGGCAGTACGTCGGCTTGCCATGCCGAAGACGGGGGTTCGATTCCCCCTACCCGCACAATCCCCCGACCCCCACTTAAGAAACCTTCGGGTTTCTTACGTCGCTCATTTCATTCGCTCCTATCTTCCACTACGGGGGATTGTGCGAATTTATTTTTATTCACAATCCCCCGACCCCCACTTAAAAAAACCTTCGTCCCGAAACTTCGGGACTCCTATCTTCCATTACAGGAGATTATTAGATTTTATAAATTCAAAACTTAGGTGTATTAAAAGAAATTTTTAAAAGATCGGGCATTTCATATTATTTTAAAATTTAATATAATAATTTAAAGGTCTAAAAATATTTTTAATTAAATGAGAGATTTAGATTTAGATTATTGGAGAAAGTCTTTACAAGAAGCAAGAGCTTTACATAAAAAAATTGAAAAACTTCCGGCAGGAAAAGAAAAAGAAGAATTAATTAAAAAACATAAAAAATTATTAGATGAAGCAAGAAAAAGACTACACGAAAAAGACGATGAGCTAATTAATGAAAATATTAAAGAAGGCGATGAAAAATAAAATAATTTGAAAATTCTAAAATTGTCTGCTGAAGATAGATCCTCCTTTAGAGGAAAAATTACAATTTAAAATTAAGAATGGAAAAAGTTCTATTAATGTTTAAATTATATAGCTTTTAGAATTCAAAACTTAAATCTCAAAACTCAAAAGTCTCCGCCAGAGGCGGATCCTCTTATGGAGGGAGAATCACAAGTCAAAGGTTAAAAGTAAAAATTAATATCATTACGATTTTAAATTCTTTTTTAATTATTAAATTAATCTAACTTTTTAGGTTTTAAGTTGAAGTTTTGAGCTTTGACTTTTGAGTTTTAAGTTTAATCTTATTCGTATTATCATTCGCTATATTCGCATAAATTTGCGTTATTCGTATTGTGGTTATTATTGATTTGCCTAATTTAATCTTTTTGTATAAAATCATTTTATGATTTTACCTGACCATGAAATCAAAAAAGCTATTTTAGAAGGATTAATTAAAATTAATCCAATGCCGGATTTTGAAACTCAACTCGGACCTTGCTCTTTGGATTTAAGACTTGGAAATTCAATGAAAATTTTTAAACCAAAGCCTTATCCTTATTTAGATTTAAAGCAAATGAAAAATTTCGAAAATTTAATGGATGAAATTAAAGTTGAAGAAGGTGGATCTTTTATTTTAGAGCCGGGAGGATTTGCTTTAGCTATTACAAAAGAAAGCTTTATTTTACCAGCTGATATTATGGGAAGATTAGAAGGCAGAAGTTCTTTAGGAAGATTAGGAATAGTTGTGCATTCAACAGCTGCTCGTTTTGATCCTGGATGGAATGGACAAGCTGTTTTAGAATTAGGAAACTTGGGTCCAATGCCAGTTATTTTATATGAAGGAATGCGTATTTGTAGTTTAACTTTTGAAAAATTATCTTCGCCTTCAGAATTTCCTTATGGTTCAAAAGAAAAACACAAATATACACATCAAATAGAATCACCAATTGCTTCTAAAATTGATAAAGAATAATAAAAAAATGAAAATATATATTCAAAAAATTGATCCTGATGCAAAAATTCCAACATTAGCTTATCAAGGAGATGCGGGAATTGATTTATTTTCGGTTGAAGATATAGAAATCCCTCCAATGAAGAATTTAGCAATTTCAACTGGAATAAAAATTGCAATTCCAGATGGTTTTGCTGGATTTATTTGGGATAAATCCGGTCTTGCTTTAAATCACCAACTTAAAACAATGGCTGGAGTAGTTGATTCTGGTTATCGCGGAGAAATAAAGGTGGTAATTTTTAATTTGGGAGATAAACCTTATAAAGTTAGTAAGGGTTCAAAAATTGCTCAACTTATAATTATGCCAATTATTCAATACGAAATAGAAGAAAAAGAAGAATTAGATGATACGCATCGTGGAGAAAAAGGTTTTGGGAGTTCGGGAATTTAGTTTATTAACATTGAATTTTGATAGATTTATAATTTAAATATGTCAAAGATTTTAATTATTGGAGCAGGAGAAATTGGAAAAGCTTTAGGCAGAATTTTAAAATTAAAAAATTTGGTTGAATTTTGGGATAAAGATAAAACTAAAATTTCCCATTCTAAAAATTTAGAAGAATTAATTTTGTGGGCTGATATTATTTTTTTATGTACTCCTGCTTTTGCTTTAAATGCGGTTTTAAAAAATATTAATTTAGAAAACAAAATTTTAATTTGTTTATCAAAAGGGATTGATCCAAAAACAAAAGAGCTTCCAAATCAAATTTTAGAAAAATATACTCTAAATTATGGATTATTATATGGTCCCATGATTGCTGAAGAGTTGAATAAAAATCTGGGTGGTTTTGCAATTTTAGCTACAAAAAAAGAAAATGTTTTTAATTTAGCAAAAAAAATTTTTTCTAAAACTTCAATTAAAATTAAAAAATCAAACGATGTTTGTGTTGTTGGATTATGCGGTGTTTTAAAAAATATTTATGCTTTAGGATTGGGAATAATTGATGCTGAAAAATTGGGACTTAATTTAAAAGGAAAATATGTTGTGGAAGCTATAAAAGAGATGAAAGAAATTATAAATAAATTTTGCGGAGAAAATGATTTAGTTTTTGAAGCTTGTGGATTAGGAGATTTAATTGCAACGGGTTTTAGTTCTGATTCAGCAAATTATACTATTGGCCAAAAATTAGCCAAAAAACAAAAAATTATTAAAAAAAGCGAAGGTATAATTACTCTGCCAATTATTTTTCAAAAAATTAAATTTCAAAAAATTAAAGCTCCTCTTTTAGAAAATATTTATAAAATAGCTTTTAAAAACTTAAAACCCTCAAAGATTTTAGGAAATATTGATTAGTTTATTCAATACAACAGTCAATTGCTTTTTTAACTAATTCCCCAAGTTTACTAAAAACTCCTTTTTTAGATTCGTCGTGCTTATCTAAAGCTTCATCCGGAATTTTTTTAATATTATCTGTTTTTATTGCTCCTAAATTTATACCCCAAAATAAGGAATATAAATCGTATGCCCGAGAAAACAAATCATAAGCTTCTTCTTTTTTGTTTTCAGATAATTTTTTTGTTCCAACCTCTATTAAACGCATTGATGCTGCAAGTAAATGTTTCATAATACAATGGTCTTCATAACTTGGATTGCGCTCAATTTTTTTCATTAATTCTATGCGCATTTTTCGTGTTTCATTTAAAAGATTAAAATAATTTTCATCTTTGCTTTTTGCGCCTGAAAAGAAAAAATGTTCTTCAAGAGAAATTAAATTCATTAAAGCCAAAGATAAATCTTCGTCTGCGGATAAATCAAATTTATCTTTACGCTTTAAATCATTCATTTTTTTAATAAATTCATCTAAGTTTTTAATTGGCCCATCCGTATTCATTTTATTTAATAATAAAATAAAAAATTAAACTTAAAATTAAAATTATACTAACCGGTATTACGACCTTTTGAAATGGAAAATAAACTTTTCCACCATTTTTTTCTTTTAAATAATTATGAAATTCAAACCCAAACCAAAAAGCAACGCTTCCTATAATAGCTCCTAAACTTAATTTATCTAAAAAACTTAAAAAACCAGAAATTGGAGCACTTTTTATGTTTAAAAAGTATAAGCTAAAATAAGTTATTAAATACCATACCAATATAACAATTAAATTTTTAGCTTTAAAATTAATATTTTTTTTGTTTAAAACATCAATTGTCCAATAAATCAAAGAAACAATAAGTCCGCCAATCCAAAGACCGGTAATTAAATCATCAATTTTTAATAATCTTGAAAGCTCAATCCCTCCAGCAACAGTAACAACGCAAATCGGGCAAACAGCCAAAGCTTTAAAACTTATAAATACTTCTCCTAGAATAAAAATTAAAAAAATTTTTTTTAAAAGCATTTATTTGGATAATTGTTTAAAATAATTAATAATTGGTTGGTCGCCAACAATACAATCACTTCCAGTCCATAAAAATGGAACTCCTATTTCATTTTCTGGTAATCCGCAAGTTTTTGCTCGCGAAACCAGCTCTTTTTGGTTTATTTCATTATAATAAACTTCTTTTTGTTTTAAATTAAATTTTGGAGGATTTTCTTTTAAATAATTTTCAACAATAGTGCAATGCGGACATCCATCTCCATAAAACAAAATTAGTTCATTCTGTAAATAATTTTTTGAACTTGTTGAAATGGTATTAGCTGAGGTTGTAGTTGATGTTGAAGTATTAGTTAAAAGAGATGGCGCGTCGTTAATTGCAATTTTATCAACCGAGATATCATTAACTTTAATTTCATCATTGTTATTGATGTTCTGATTTATTGCTGGCAAAATTGATCCTAAAGATAAAATTATTAAAGAAAGTAATAAAAACCCTGCTAAAATAAATTTTAGTTTCATAATTTTATGATAATTTAAAAAAAATGTTTGTCAATGAAAAATTTGTGATTTTGGTTCAATAAAATTTAAAAGAAATTTTTTTTGAACTTCCTAAATATCTTTTTTCTACCCTTTTGTTAAAATGTAATTTTTTATTAAAAACAAATTTTGATATGGTTAAAAATTGAATTTGCTATTTAATACGATCATTAACAAAAAGGCAACATGAATTTTAATTTTTATTTATTTAAATAATCATTAATGTTTAATATTGCTGAGATAGCATGACCAACAGCAATATTATTTTGTTTATAAGGAAAATCTGTAACATCTCCAGCTGCCCAAATTCCAAATAAAGATGTTTGCTGTGTTTTTGGATCAATAATAATTTCTCCAAAATTATTTAAATTAACCAAATCTTTTACTAAAAATGAATTTGGAGTAGATCCTATTTCAACAAAAACTCCATCAACTTTTAATTCTTTAATTTCGTTTGTTTGTCTATCTTTATATTTTAATCCTCTGACAAAATTTTCTCCTGTAATTTCAATAGTTTCTGCTAAAGTAATAATTTGAACCTTTGAATTGCTTTTAATTTTTTCTTGAGTTATTGCATCTCCTTTTAATTTTTCTCCATATTCTAAAAGATAAATTGAAGAAGCATAAGGAATTAAATCTAAAACAGCTTCAAGTCCAGAATTACCTCCGCCTATTACTGCAGCTGTTTTATTTTTCATTAAAGGAGCATCACATGTTGCGCAATAAAAAACACCTCGGCCTTCAAATTCTTTTTCTCCAGGGACATTAAGCTTGCGATGACTACTTCCGCTTGCAACTAAAACATATTTTGTTTCAAAAACTTTATTATTATTTGTAAATATTTTAAATCCGTTTTCAATTTTTTCTATTTTAGAAACAAGTTTGTTTTCTAAAATTTCAATTCCTTGTTGAGATTTTAAATGATTTTCAAGTTTTTTAGCTAATTCAAAACCTGAAATTTCTGTTTCTCCAATCCAATTTTCAATTTTATTTGAAACAATTGATTGTCCGCCAAAAGAATCAGTAATTAAAAGTGATTTTATTTTTTTACGACTAGCGTAAATTCCAGCCGCAATTCCGGCAGGACCTCCTCCAATTATAATTAAATCATACATATTAAGCTAAATTTAAAATACTTTTTATTTTGTTTTGATCAAAGCCAACAATAATTTTATCTTCAATTTCAATAACAGGAACTCCCATTTGCCCGCTTTTTTTAACCATCTCATTTAAAGCAGAATCGTCTTTGGTTACATCAATTTCAATATAATTTAAATTGTTTTTTGAAAAAAAATCTTTGGCTTTGACACAATAAACACAAAAGGGTGTTGTGTAAATTTTTATTTTAGGCATATTTTAAATTAAAATTATTTATCGCAAAATTAATATAAACAAAAAAATAAAAAAAGTCAAAAAATTAATTTTAATAACTTTGCTTTTAAAATTTTATTATATTATCATTTAAATAATGATTTACGAAAAATTAAAAAATAAAGATCCTGAAATATACGAACTTATTTTAAAAGAAGAAAAAAGACAAAAAGAGGGTATAGAACTTATACCTTCTGAAAATTATGCATCTTCTGCTGTTTTAGAAGCAATGGCAAGTATTTTTAATGATAAGTATGCCGAAGGTTATCCTAAAAAAAGATATTACGGAGGAAATTTTTATATAGATGAATTAGAAGAACTTTGCCAAAAAAGAGCCCGTGAAGCTTTTGGCGCTTTAGAATATGATGTTAATGTTCAACCTTATTCTGGAACTCCGGCTAATTTAGCTGTTTATTTTGGGCTTTTAAATTTTGGCGATACAATTTTATCTTTAAAATTATCTCACGGAGGGCATTTAAGCCATGGAGACCCTATTAGTTTATCAGGAAAATCATTTAATTTTGTGCATTATGAAGTTGAAGAAGATACTCAAAAAATAAACTATGAAAAAATAATGGAATTAGCACAAGCGCATAAACCAAAATTAATTGTTTCAGGGTTTACTGCTTATCCGCGTCAAGTTGATTTTCAAAAAATTTCTGAAATTGCTCATAGTGTCGGTGCTTTTTCAATGGCTGACATTTCGCATATTTCCGGCTTAATTATTGGAGGAGTTCATCCATCTCCTTTTCCTTATTGTGATATTGTTACAACAACAACGCATAAAACTTTACGCGGGCCTCGCGGCGCAATTATTTTTTCAAAGCCTGAATTAAGCGAAAAAATTAATAAAGCTGTTTTTCCCGGAATGCAAGGTGGCCCTCATGAACATACCATTGCCGGAATAGCAGTTGCTTTAAAAGAAGCGCAAACTCCTGAATTTAAAGAATATACGCGCCAAATTATTTTAAATGCTCAAGCTTTAGCTCAAAGTCTTTTAAATCAAGGCATAAATTTAGTTTCAGGAGGTACAGATAATCATCTTTTGCTTTTAGATTTAAGAAATTTTGGTTCTGGTAAGGGATATTTTATTGAAAAAGCTTTGGAAATAGCAAATATTACTGTAAATAAAAATCCAATTCCAGGAGATACTTTTCCCCCATATTATCCATCAGGAATAAGACTTGGAACTCCTGCTATAACAAGTCGTGGGATGAAAGAAAATGATTTAATTGTAATTGGTAAATGGATTTCTGAAGTAATTAAAAAATTTGCAAATTACAATATGCCAGAAGATAAAATTGAAAGACAAAAAGTAATCCAGAAATTTTTAGAAAAAATAAAAAATGATGAGTTTTTGTTAAATTTAAAAACAAAAGTTAAAAATTTTGCAGAAAAATTTCCTTTACCCGGAGTTGATATTTAAAAAACAAAAATGATTATTGATGGCAAAAAAATTGCAAACGAATTAATTGAAAATTTAAAAATTAAATTTAATTCTTTAGAAAAAAAGAAGTTTTTTGGTGCTATGCTTGTCGGAGAAAATAAAGAAAGCGAAAACTTTTTAAAACAAAAAGAAAAAATAGCAAAAGAATTAAATATTGATTTTAGGATTTATAAAATTTCGGAAAATATTGCAACAGATAAACTTCGCGATGAAATTCAAAAAATAGCTTATCATAAAACCTGCGGCGGATTTACAATTCAACTCCCTCTTCCGGATCATATTAATACTTATTATGTTTTAAATGCTATTCCTTCGCAAAAAGACGTTGATGTTTTATCCGAAAGAAGTCTTGGCAGTTTTTATACAGAAAGATTAAAAATTTTTCCGCCAGCAGTTTCTGTTTTGGATGAAATTATTAAAAGGCAAAATATTGATTTAAAAAATTTAAATGCGGCTGTTATTGGCTATGGTTTTTTAGTTGGAAAACCAACTTCTTTTTATTTAAGTTCAAAAGTTAAAAGTATTTCTATTTTTAGAAGCAAAGATATTGATTTAAAACAAAGATTAAAAGAATTTGATTTTATTGTTTCAGGAGTTGGGAAAGCCGGACTTTTTAGTTCAAAAGATCTAAAAGAAAATGCTATTGTTATTGATTTTGGTTATGATTTTGATTCTAATGGAAAAATTTGTGGGGATTTTTTATATGAAAATGATAAAAAAATACTTTATACTCCAACGCCCGGAGGAACTGGTCCGATTTTAGTAGCTAAATTATTTGAAAATTTTTACTTATTAAATAAATAATTTAAAAATTTTTATACCGGGAGCGCATTTTACTCTAGGGAAAAAATTTAAAAGTATAAAGGTTTAAAATTTCGATTATTAAATTTGTGCGCGCTCGAGGGATCGAACCTCGGGCCTTCTCGGTGTAAACGAATTATAAATAGTGGGCGCACCAGGATTCAAACCTGGGACCTACCGCGTGTAAGGCGGTCGCTCTAATCCCTGAGCTATGCGCCCCCAGCGCTCTCTGCCTGCCGGCAGGCAGGTACCACTGAGCTAAGCGCGCTTGATTTGATTTTATGAAAAAAATTTTATAATGTAAAGTAGGATATAAATAAATAAAAAATTTAAAAGTATAAAGGCTTAAGAAAGTTTAAAAGTATAAAGGTTTTCCGCCAGAGACGGATCCTACTTCGGAGGAAAAAGTTTAAACGGGGTGTAGTGTAACGGCTAGCACGAGTCCTTTGGGAGGATTTAGTCCGGGTTCGAATCCCGGCACCCCGACAATATAAATTATTTCTATTCTAAAAAATTAAAATTCTTTCGTTTTTCTATTGTATTTTTTTTATTTTTTTTACATAATAATTTAAAATGTCAAAAAAATTTAAATATGATTTTTTAGTTTTTGGAGCTGGCGGAATGCAGGGCCAAATTGTTGTCCGCGATTTAATTTCTAAAAAATATAAAATTTTCGCTTCAGATCTTTCTGAATTTCATATCAATCTTGTTTTAGAAAAATATCCTAAAATTCCTTATAAATTACTTGATTTAAGAAATTTAAATGAAACAATATCTTTAATTAAAAAAGTTAAGCCTTTTGTTGTTATAAATTGCGCCGAAGCTGATTGGAATTTAAATGTTTATAAAGCCTGTCTTGAGGCACGTACGCACGTTATTGATTTAGGAAGCGATATTCCAATGACAAAAAAACAATTAAAAATGGACAATCTTTTTAAAAAAAGAGAGCTTATTGCTATTACTGGCTGTGGATCTACTCCAGGTATTAATAATATTATGTTAAGCTATGCTTTAAATTTTGTTGAAAAAGTTAAAGATATAGAAGTTGGTTTTTGTTGGAACTCGACAACAGAAGAATTCGTTCCGCCTTTTTCTATTCCAAGTATAGTTGAAGAATTTACAGAAAAAGCAACTCTTTTAAAAAGAGGGAAGTGGATTAAAGTAGCGCCTTTAAAAACTATAATTTCAAGAAGATTTAAAGAGATTGGGAAAAATAAATGTTTTTTTGTAAGACATCCAGAACCCTATACTTTTTATTTTTATTATAAAAATAAAGGTTTAAAAAATATTAAATTTTATGCCGGATTTCCAGATCATTCTTTTTACACTATTTATAATTTTATTAAATTAGGATTAGCAAGTAAGGAAAAAATAAAAATTAATGACGAGGAAATAACTCCTTTAAATTTTTTAACAGAAACATTAAGAACAATAGTCCCATCTAAAAAATATAAAGAAAAAGAAATATTGTGGGTTTATATCAATGGGAAAGTTGATGGGAAAAATAAAAAAATTAAAATGGAATGTTTTGCAGATACATTAAAAGACTGGGAAAGCGCTGGTTGCAATATTGATACCGGTATACCAGCATCAATTATTGCTCAAATGATTAGAAGAGGGGAAATAAATTCTTTTGGAAGTTTTGCTCCTGAAATCATAGTTCCGCCGAATTTATTTTTTAGAAGACTAAAAGAAAAGAAAATGCGGGTTTTTATGAATAATACTCAGATTAATTAAATGTCTCCAAGTAATCATAAAAATAATTTTAAAAAACTTTGGAAACTTGGAATTGAAGAATATAATACAAACCATTTTGATATTAATTCTGATGGAGAGCTTTTAGTAAGAGAAGGAAATTATCAATATAATATTTTTAATTTAATTAAAAAATATGGAACTCCAACCGAAATTGTTTTTCCAACAATTATTGAAAATAGAGTTCGCGATTTAATAGATACTTTTTCGGCTTATATAAAAATTTTAGGATATAAAGGCAAATTTTTTTATCACTATGCGATGAAGGTTAATCAAAATCGCGAATTTGTTTTACCTGCTGTTGCTGAGGGAGCTAATTTAGAAGTTTCTTCTGCTAATGAATTATTTTTAGTTAAAAAAATGTTAGAGCAAGGAAAATTTAATTCTAAAATCAGAGTAATTTGCAATGGCCCAAAAACTTTAAAATATATTTCTTTAATTAATGAATTAAGAAGCCGCGGTCTTTTAATTATTCCTATTATAGAAGAATATAATGAACTTGAAGCTTTGCGTAAATTTAAAGGAGAATTAGGTATTAGAGTTAATATGAATGTTAAAATTGGAGCGTATTGGGATAAAAAATTCAATCGTTTTGGATTTACAGAGGAAGAAATTTATAAAATGGGAAAAATTAAAAATTTATCTGTATTGCATTATCATTTATCAAGTCAAATTGAAAAAATGGATGGAATTTTATTGCCTTTAAAAAAAGCAATTAAAATTTATAGTCACTTAAAAGAAAAAAATCCTACATTAGATACTATTGATATGGGTGGAGGAGCTGGTATTCCTTATGAAAAGAAAAAACATTTTTATAAAGCTAAAACTTTAATACATCAAATTATAAAAACAGCTAAACATTATTCTGATAAATTAGGAGTAAAACATCCAAATTTAATAACGGAATGGGGACGTTATATTGTAGCTCCTGCTCAAATTACTATTTATAAAGTTTTAGCTGAAAAACCAATTGAAAATAAAAACGGTCAAAAATGGTATATTATTGACGGAAGTTTTATGAATGATTTAATTGATACTTGGGCAATTCATCAAAAATGGCACGTTGTTCCTATTAATAATTTGAATACGAAAAAATTACAAAAAACATGGATAGTTGGTTCTTCTTGTGATAGCGATGATAAATATACTGCCGGAGGATCTTATATTCTTTTACCAAAACTAGATGAATCCAAAGATCTTTATATTGCATTTTTTGATACAGGAGCTTATCAAGATTCTTTAGCATCGCATCATTGTCTTTTATCATCCCCCTTAAAACTTGTAGCTTCAAATGGAGAAGTAAGAATTGCACGCAGACGCGAAACTCCTGACGACATAGGAAAAATTTTTGGATGGTAAGTTGATATAATATTAAATACCCTAATTTTAGGTGTTATGATGCATTATAAATCTTACTTTGTTGAAGTTTAACTTTTATATTTTTTAGCAAAAATTTTTAATTTTTAATTTTGAATTGTCATTTTGAATTTTGATTTTTGCATTTTGAATTTTATTTTTATTCGTACAATTTTGATTATAGTTATTTATCGTTCTTGACTTTTCTATTTTAAGGCTTAATATTAAATCATTAGTACTTTTTTAAAACAATTAAATAAATATATAAATTCGCCAAATAATAATTTGGCTCTTTTTTTGGTTATGGGCCTTATTTTGGCTTATTTTTCTTTTATTTTTAGAAATTATAATGTTAATGCTTATAATTTAGAGGAATTAGGTATTATGGGCGGATCATTTAAAAATATAGATGATATTAATTACGGAGTTTTAAGACCAAATTTTGATAATGAAAATAAGAATGAAGAAAATCTAGTTATTAATAATATGGGTAGCTTAGAAAGCAAAATACTAGGCGATTTTCTTAATAAAAATTTAAATAATTTTTCTCAAAATGAAACAAAAGAAGAAAAATCTTATTTAAAAATTGATTTTATTTTGCCAACAAATGGAATAAATTGGGGTAAATTACATTCTCGTAATGCTGTAGATATTGCCGCAAGTTGCGGAAATGATGTTGTTGCAAGCGCTTCTGGCTTGGTCGTTGCTTTAAGTTCTAATGGTTGGAATCAGGGTTATGGAAAGTATGTTCAAATTGAGCATTTAGGAAAAATAAAAACTTTTTACGCGCATTTAAGTTCTGTAAATGTTTCTTTAGGTCAAAAAGTAAAACAAGGAGATAAAATTGGAGAAGTTGGGGATACTGGAGAATCAACAGGATGTCATCTGCATTTTGAGGTTTTAGGCGCAAAAAATCCATTTGTGAAAAATTAATTTAAAATGGAATTTTATATTTTTGTAATTTAAACTTTTAAACTTTTAAACTTTTTTTAATAATATGTCTTCATTTTTATATATTTTACAGGAATTAATTAAACAAAATTATTTTACAGCTTCTATTTTTTTATATTTATCTATTATTTTTTTAGGTAATATAGCTGCTTTTATTGCTTTATGGATTGTGATTATAAATAAAATTGGGTTTTTTGGTATTTTGGGGATTTGGCTTTTAACTTATTTAGGAAATATTTCTGGAGATTTTATTTGGTTTAATTTAGGGAAATTATTAAAAGACACAAAAATAGGTTTTTTTATTTTAAAACATTTAGCGTCTCAAAACAATAAATTTGAAAATGCGTTTTTAAAAAACGGTTCAAGATGGTTTATATTTTCAAAATTTTTTTATGGATCAAGCCCATTAATTGCTTTTTCTTTAGGCTGGTCAAACTATAATATTAAAAAAGTAATTAAAATTTCAGCAATTGCAACAGCTTTTTGGACGCCAATTCTTTTCGGTCTATCTTTTGGAATTATTTTCGGAATTTTGCCATTAAAAAATATTAATTTTTTAAACAAAATTGAATGGATTTTTATAATTGGAATTATTGTTTTTATTTTTGCTGAAATTTTAATTTCTAAATTAATTAAAAAATTTTTATTACCTAGATTTCAGTTTTTAAATAAATATTTTAATAATGATGAAAATAATAATATAGAAAATAGAAACAATATTGATTAATATATTTTTTAGATTAAAATAATAATATGAGCAAAGAAAATTTTGAAAATAATGATAAAAATAAGGATGATAGAGAAAACAAAAAAGATAAAGAGAAAAATGATAAAAACAATGAAAAAGAAAGCGATGCAGAAAATAAATTAGACAATGAAGTAGAAATTAGAAGATATTTTGAAAAATTTAGCCAAGAAAATGAAGGCGAAATACCTATTTTTTATGGAGAATCAGAAAATGATATTATTAAAAGAATGGAAGCAGAAGGTTGGAAATTTATAGCAAAAGTAAGGCGTTTAAATCTTGATGCAAATAAAATAAAAGGAAGAGTTATAGGAGTCGGATTAGGTTTAGAGGGGGTTTTACTTTTTTGGAGAAAAGATGAAAATTAAATAATTTTAGATTTTTTTTAAAAGGTCGTTTTTGTAATATTTAAAAATCATGAAGGGGTTTATAGACAATATTGAAAAATTAACTAAAGAAAATAATAATTTTCGTAAAGTTTTATATACTGGTCGTTATAGTCAGCTTGTTTTAATGTCTTTGGCTTCGGGTGAAGAAATCGGAGAAGAGGTTCACGGATTAGATCAATTTTTAAGAATTGAAGAGGGTAAAGGAAAAGCAATTGTTGGAGCTTTAGAATATGAAGTAGAAGATGGAACAGCAATAGTTGTTCCTGCTGGTACATTGCATAACGTGATAAATACAGGAGATATACCTTTAAAACTTTATACAATATATTCTCCTCCAAATCATCGCGACGGAGTATTGCATCCAACTAAAAACGATGCTATGAGAGATGAAGAGCATTTTGATGGCATAACAACAGAATAAATAAAATTATGAATAAACTTTGGATTTTATTTGGATTTTTATCAGCTTTGTTTGCGGCTTTAGTTGCTATTTTTGGTAAAATTGGAGTTAAAAATATTGATACAACACTTGCAACAACTGTTAGAGCTGTAATTATGGCTTTGTTTTTAATTATTGCATCTTTAGTTTTAGGAAAGCAATCTTTAATTTCTCAAATTAATTCAAAAGCAATGCTTTTTATTGTTCTATCAGGTATTGCAGGGGCTTTGTCTTGGCTTTCTTATTTTTTAGCTTTAAAAATTGGGGAAGTTAAAGGTGTTGCTGTTCTTGATAGATTTAGTGTTGTTCTTGCGATTTTGCTTGCAGCGTTGTTTTTAGGAGAAAGTATAACGGTTAAAAATTGGATTGGTATGATTTTAATCACTGCTGGTTTGCTTTTATTTATATTTTAGTTATCCACAGTTTGATCTTTAAAATATTGATATTTTAGTTATAATATAATTAATATAAAGGTCGATTAATTAATAAATTTTAGAATAAAAAATGAATATACAAAATTGGACAGATGTAATTGTTTTATCTTTGCAAAACGTTTGGGTTAGCGTTGTTTCGTTTTTGCCAACATTAATTGTTGCAATTATTATTTTGCTTGTTGGTTTATTTATTGCTTCTGTTTTGGGTTCTTTAGTTGAAAAAATTTTTGATGCTTTAAAACTTGATGTTTTTCTTTCAAAAACATTGGGTCTTTCTCAATATTTTGAAAGAGCGGGTCTTAATTTAAGGGGAGCATATTTTATTGGTCAATTAGTGAATTGGTTTTTAATCATATCATTTTTATTAGCTGTAACAGATATGCTCGGACTTTACGCTTTTTCTAATTTCTTAAAGGATGTTTTAAATTATATTCCAAACGTTGTAGTAGCAGTTTTAATAATGCTTGCTACATTTGTTGTTGCTAATTTCTTAAGAAGAGTTGTTTCAGCTTCTGTCGCAAGTGCAAGACTTCATGCTTCAAAATTTTTAGGAACATTAACTTGGTGGTCTGTTGTTGTTTTTGGTCTTTTAACAGCTTTGGTTCAGTTAAATGTTGCAGTATCAGTAATTAATACTTTAATTACTGGCTTTATAGCAATGCTTGCTTTAGCTGGTGGTTTAGCTTTTGGATTGGGAGGAAAAAGCTATGCTGAACATTTAGTTAATAAATTAAGAGAACATACAGAACATAAATAATAGAATAAATAATTTTTTATTAGAACCGCTTGATATTTTAGTTGTGAGGCTAAAATTATCAAGCGGTTTTAATTTTGTATTTTTAAAAAAGATATTTTAATATTTAAATTATGAAAAATATTTATTTTGATTATGCCGCAACAACCCCAATTGATCCAGTTGTTTTAAAAGAAATGAGTTTTTATCTTACAAAAGAATTTGGCAATGCTGGCTCATTGCATTTTTTTGGCCAAAAAGCTATGCGCGCATTAGATTTAAGCCGTGAAAAAATAGCTAAATTGATCGGAGCTGATTTTAAGGAGATTATTTTCACAAGCGGGGCAACAGAAGCTAACAATTTAGCCTTAAGAGGAGTTTTTTTTAAATTTAAAAAATTAAATCCGGAAATTAAGCCCAAAATTATTATTTCTTCAATTGAACATGAATCTGTTTTAGAAACAGCTCGCAATTTAGAAAATTATGGAGCAAAAGTTATATATTTAAAGGTTAATCAATATGGTTTGATAGATTTAAAACAATTTAAAAAAGAACTTGATAAAAATACAATTTTAGTTTCAATTATGTATGCTAATAATGAAATTGGAACAATTGAGCCAATTAAAAAAATTTCTCAGATTATTATTAATTTTAAAAAAGAGTATAATTTAAATTATCCATTTTTTCATACAGATGCTTCGCAAGCTTTTCAATTTTTGGATTGCAACGTATTAAATTTAGGAATTGATTTAATGACTCTTTCTTCGCATAAAATTTATGGTCCAAAAGGAATTGGTGTTTTGTATATTAAAAAAGAAATTCAAAATTATATAGACCCCCAAATTACTGGCGGCGGACAGGAATTTAATTTAAGATCAGGAACAGAAAATATTGCAGCAATAGCAGGTTTTTCAAAAGCGATTGAGCTATCTTTTAATTTGCGTCAACAAGAATTTAAAAGAATTTATGATTTAAGAAATTATTTTTGGGAGAAAATAAAATTAATTTTAAAAGATATAAAATTAAATCAAAACCCAAATTTTAAAAATACTTTGCCAAATATTTTAAATATTTATTTTCCAGGAAAAAATTCAAGCGAACTTATAACAAAATTTGATTTAGCTGGCATAGCTATTTCTTCTGGATCAGCTTGCAATGCCCGATCTTCAGAGTCGTCACGCGTTCTTTTATCATGTGGATACAATAAAGATAGAGCTATGCAAAGTTTGCGTTTTAGTTTTGGAAAATTTACAAAAAAGCAAGATATTGACAAGGCGTTATCTTTTATTAAAATAATGAAATTATGAAGATGTTTTTAAAAATTAAAAATTCAAAATTTTTACAAGGTTTTTTATTGGGATTTTCTATATTTTTACTATTTTTGTTTTTAAAATATCAAATTAATATTGTAAAAGCAGATTTTTGGAATGACTTAAAAAATTTTTTTAATCCTTTAACTCCTCAAACACAAACTATCAAAGATCAAAAAGAAAATTTTTCTCAGAATGAAGAAATTTCTTTATACAAACCCGCTCTTGATTATGAAAAGGCTGTTATAGAAGCAGTTAAAAAAATATCTCCATCTGTAGTTTCAATAACTATTTCTAAAAATGTACCAATAATAGAAAGATGTCCTTATAATCCCTTTGGAGATTTGCCTTTTGATATTAGAGAATTTTTTGGGGATCAATTCCCTCAATTTTATGTTCCATGCGAAAAAGGTAAAAAAATGCAACAAATTGGATTTGGAACAGGTTTTATTATTTCTTCTGATGGATTAATTTTAACAAATAAGCATGTTGTTTTAGATCAAAAAGCTTCTTATACTGTTTTAACTAATGATGGTAAAAAATATGACGCAAAAGTTTTAGCTCGTAGCCCTATTGAAGACTTGGCTATTTTAAAAATTGAAGAAAATAATTTGCCTGTTGCTATATTGGGGGATTCAGATGAATTAGAATTGGGTCAAACAGCAATTGCTATTGGAAATGCTTTAGGAGAATTTAGAAATACTGTTTCTGTTGGAGTTATTTCTGGATTGGCCCGCACAGTAACAGCAGGGGGGTTTGGTTATGAAGAAACAATTCATAATGTTATTCAAACAGATGCAGCAATTAATCCCGGGAATTCAGGAGGTCCTTTAATTAATTTAAGAGGCGAAGTTATTGGTATAAATACAGCAGTGGCTTCAAGAGCAGAAAATATTGGCTTTGCTATTCCAATAAATAAAGCAAAACTAGCTATTGAATCAGTTAAGACAAAAGGCAAAATAGAGGCTCCATTTTTAGGAATAAGATATTTAACAATTAATTCTGAATTAGCTAAAGAAAGAAAATTAGGAGTCGATTACGGAGCTTTAATTGATTCTGATGGAAAAAATCCAGCAGTTGTTTCTGGTTCGCCTGCAGAACGTGCCGGACTTAAAAAAGGCGATATTATTTTAGAAATTAATGGTCAAAAAATTATAGGAGATAATACTTTGGGAGTTGTAATTAGTCGTTTTTCTCCAGGAGATACCATAGATTTAAAAATTTTGCGTGACGGTAAAGAATTAAACTTAAAAGTTGTTTTAGGAAAATATCCTGAAAATTAAAATTAAAAGCGAAATGTTTTCTGTATTATCTTTAGTTTCAGACGCTGCGTAATGCGTAAGATGAAAAAATAGCTATGGATGAACATGAAGTAGGAATTATGAATTATGAATTATGAATAAATTCTCAATTTTCAAAAAGTAAAAAAAATCCTAAAACTTTTAATTTTTAATAATCATTCTTTGCAATTAATATTTTTTTAAATTAAAATAAATTTTTATGGATAAAAAAATAATTTTAGATGTAAAAAATTTAAGCGTTTCTTTTGGTAGAGAAGAAATTTTAAAAAATTTATCTTTTAGTGTTTATGAAGATGAAGTTTTGGCTATTTTGGGTCCCAATGGCGGAGGAAAAACTACTCTTTTAAAAGCTTTATTAAATATTGTGCCTTATAAAGGAGAAATAAAATGGAAAGAAAATATAAAAATAGGTTATGTCCCTCAAAGATTAAACCAAATCAAAGATATTCCTTTAAATATTAAGGAATTTTTTGAATTAGAAGACATTAAAGTAGAAGAGATTTTAAATATTTTAAAAATTTTAGGATTAAAAGAAGATGTTTTATTTAAAAAAATAAATGAATTATCAAATGGTCAGTTTCAGAGAATTTTAATTGGTTGGTCAATAGTAAAAAATCCAGAAGTTTTGTTATTTGATGAACCGCTAACTGGAATTGATATTGGAGGGCAGGAAACGGTTTATAATCTATTGGCTAAATTAAAAAAAGAAAAAAAGTTTACAATTATTTTTGTAACACACGAACTTTCTATAGTTAATAATCTTGCGGATAATGTTTTGTGTTTAAATAAGCAGATGCTTTGTAATTCTCCTCCAGAAAAAGTTTTAAATCCCGAGCTTCTTTCAAGGCTTTATTCAGAAGAAGTAAAATTTTATCATCATAATCATTAATATTATAAAATTATGGATCAAATTTATTTAAGTTTAATAACAGGAATTTTTATTGGAGGAGCAGCTGCTTTTTTAGGAACATTAATGCTTCCTAAAAAAATGACTTTATCAGCTGATCCTTTATCGCATTTGGCTTTGCCAGGTGTGGCTTTGGCTTTGCTTTATAATAAAAGCATTTGGGTTGGAGCTTTTCCTTTTGTTTTTGTTGGAATTTTTTTAATATGGTTTTTTGAAAGAAAAACAAATCTTTCTTTTGAAGTATTAACAGCTGTTATTTTTTCAACAAGCATTGCTTTAGCTTTTTTATTTTTGCCAATAGAAGAAGCAGAAGAAGCTTTAATAGGAGATATTTTAAAAATTAATTTTAATGAAATGATTTTCGCTGTAATTTTAAGTTTAATTATTATTTTTATAGCAGAAAAAATATATAAAAAAACAACCTTAATAAATATTTCAGAAGAATTAGCTCTTTCTCAAAAAATAAATATTCCAAAATATAATTTAATTTATTTAATTTTAGTTGGAATAATTGTTGTTTTAGGAGTAAAAATGGTTGGAGGATTACTGACAGCTGCTTTGGTTGCAATTCCAGCAGCAACAAGTAGAAATATTTCAAAAAATTTAATTCAGTTTAAGATAATTAGTATTATTTTCGGCGTTTTAAATTCTATTTTAGGAATTTATTTAAGTAAAATTTTATCTTTGCCAGCTGGCCCTTTAATTATTATTATGAGCGCCTTAATTTTTTTAATTTCGGTGTTTAAGAAGAAATAAAAGATTAAATTTATTTATATGAAGATAATATAAAGATAAATTGTTAAAATTTCTATAATAGAATATAGGTAAAATACAGGATGGTGATATACATAGTTATGCACATTGATTTATTTTTAAAAAAATATTATAATGTAAAATACTAAAAGGTCATAATTTATTAAAATATGCCAAAAAAAGAAAAAGAATTACTGGGTAATCTTAGAGAAAAAACAAGGTATGAAAAGCCGAAAGACGTTGAAGAGTTGGAAAAAGAATTAAAAGAAAGAGGAAGATTAATGGTGGGATGGATTAGCAAGCTTGTTACTTCAAGAATAGGAGATGTAGAGGGGGATGTAGGGAGGAGTTTTAAAGAAATAAAATCCGAAGTTGCAGATAAAGAAGAAAGATGGAGCGAGCAAAGAATAGAAAGGGTTATTGCTGATTTGGAAAACAGAATTTCTATTTTAAAAGACTTAGAAAGAGTTATAGATCCGCACATTAGAAAAGAAAGAGGTTCGGAAGAAAAAATAAAAGCACACAAAAGAGAAATTCTTAAATTAGTTGAAGAAATATCCCAAAAAGAAAAAGAAGGAAACGCAATAAAAGAATTAGTAGAATCTTTTTCAGAAGAAAGATTAAATCAATTAAAATGGTTTGAATTAGAAAAATTACCTTCTATTTTAGAAAAGGTTAAAAATGGTAAATTATTAAATGAAAAAGAAACGGGATTTTTAAGATACTGTGCTTATTTCCCGTTTGAAGAAACAAACGAAGAAGAGCCTAAAAAACCAGAAGAACAAGAAGAATCTCAGAAAACAGAAGCAACATCAGGAGAACAAGAAGAAGAGTCAAAACCCCCAGAACCTCCAAAATCTCCAGAGCCAGAACCATCGCCAACCCCTCCCACTCCACGGCCTACACCGGAGCCGCCACCACAACCAGAGCCGCCACCAAAACCAGAACCACCAGAACCATTTCCTCCCCCGGAACCAACACCTTCTCCAGAACCAACACCGTCTCCAGAACCCGGACCGTCAATTGAAGATATCGAAAAAAGAGCACTTTCATTAGAAGAAGCTGAAAATAATTTAAATACAGCAAGAGAAGAATATTTAAGGTTATATAGAGAACGCGCGATATTAAATCTTCAAATAAATAGAGAAAGAGACGAAAATGTTAAATTGCAATTACAAAATAGATTGAGGGAATTAGAATTGATTTTAAATAACGCTAAAAGATTATATGATAGAGCCCTTGAGGAATATAAAATAGCTTTGTATTTTGATTTATTGCGCAGAAAAAAAGAATATCTTTTTAATAGAATTAAGGAGCAAAAAGAAAAAATTATTATAAATGGAATTAAAAAAGAAAATCCAGAGATAAGTGCTGAGGAATTAAATATTCTTGTAAATAGAGAAATACAAAAAGAAGCCGAAGAAATTTTTAATTCTGAAAAGCAAGAAATTCAAAAAGAAATAATAGGAATTGTTGCTTATAATATTTTACAAAGGCAAGAACAATTAGCTCAAGAAGAGCAAAATATTTTAAGACAAGAAAATGAAAGATGCGCTGGATTTTTTGGTAGATTGTGGAATAGATATAAAGGATTGTCTTATGGAAGAAAAGCATTAATTGGAGCTGGTATAGCAGGATTATTAGGTGGGGGATTTGCTGTTGCAGGAGGAGCGGGGTTTGCTGCCTTAGGTATAGGATCTGCTCTTTTTGTTAGAAGATTTTTTGGTGGTTTTGTGGTTGGTGGGGGAATTAAAGGCGTTGCAGACCGTTTAATTAGTCGCAAAGAAAGACGTACTTTAGACAAAGAAACAGCGCAAAAAGTAGATCAAATTAGTCAAGAAATAAGTTCTTTAATTAATAATCCAGAAAAAGCTCCTAAAAATTATGAAAATTGGTTGAAATTAGCAAAACACTTAGATACAAGATTAAATGATGTTTTAGCTGAAAGAAATCGTATTAGAGAAGAAAGCGATAAAAGAAGAAGACGATGGATATTAATTGCTGCTTTAATTGGTGGTGTAACTGCAAATGCTGATAATTTATATAATTTTGTAACTGGTCATTCTGCTGACGGAGTTAAAGGGGTTATCAAGCCTGATGGGGTTTCTGTTTTTGTTCCGCCATCACCCAAACCCCCAGAAATTCCTATAATTTCAGAACTGCCACCAGAGATAATACCAGATATAGCATCAGGAATTCCTTCAATAAGTCCAGAAATGGAGAAAGTTTTAGATGCAATAGGACAACAAACAAAAGCTGGTGGATTTCCTGTGCCGGTTGGTCGGGGAGGTTTTTGGGAAGCAGCTAAAGCTCTTCAACATCATTTAAATATTTCAGATACGGATTTTGCTTCAGCTTGGAGCAAAGCTACAGTAATAGATCCTATTTCAGGAAAAACTTTTAATCTACCAGATGCGCATTGGGTATATTCAGCAGATCCAAAAAGCTTTGCTTCTTTGGTTTATAATCCAACAAAAAAAGTTTTTGAGGCAATAGTTGCTCCAAAAGTACATATTGGTGATGCAGAGAAGTTGCTTGGAGCTTATTATAAGCTAGACAAACCAGTTCCATTAGCTGTTTTAAAATCAATAGGTAAATTACCTTGATAAATACTTAAAAGGTCGTTGTAGATAAAATTTAAAATTAAAAATGGCATTAACACAAGAAGAAATAAGAGATTATTTGTCTAAAAATTTATTTGACGAAATTAATCTTGAGAATATTCCAGAAGAATCAAGATATGAAATTTTAAATAAATTAGCAGATGTAGTTTATTTAAGATTCATTAATAAACTTACAGAGCTTTTATCTGATGAAGATATGGATATTTTAGAGGATTTATTACAAAGAGAAGCAGCGGATGAATTTCAACAATTTATTGAAAAGCGCGTTCCTAATTATAATGATATTTTATCGGAAATTATTGCTGAAGAAAAAAAGCTTTTAATAGAGTCAACTAAAATATAACAAATTAAATATTAATAAATTATAGCTTGAAAAATTTTAAAAATTTTTTAAGCTATAATTTTTATATGTTACAAAATTTATAGTTTTTTAAATTCTATTTGAATTTATTTAAGCGGAATTTCATCTTTTAGGGCAGATTCTTTAATTATTATTCTTAGCGCCTTAATTTTTTTAATTTCGGTGTTTAAGAGGAAATATTTATAAAAATTCTTGATTTATTTTTTTAAAAAAATATAATAAAAAACAAGTCCCCATAGTTCAACGGATAGAACGGCTCCCTTCTAAGGAGCAGATCCGGGTTCGATTCCTGGTGGGGACGCAAATTAAATTAAGCCTATTTTGTCTTTTATTTTTTTAAAATTTATTTTAGCGATTTCCGAAGCCTTTTTGTATCCTTGATTTAAAATTTTAATAACATCTTTTTTATTTTTTAAAAGCTCTTTTCTTTTTTGTTGAATTGGTTTTAATTTGTTTAAAACAACTTCAGTTAATTCTTTTTTAAATTCAAAATAACCTTTATTTTTAAATTTTTCTACAATTTGATTGGGTGCTAACTCTCCAAATTCTGAAAAAATTAAAACTAAATTAGAAATAGCAGGTCTATTTTTAGGATCGTATCCAATAGTTGATTCAGAATCAGTCACAGCAGTTTTTATTTTTTGTTTAATAATTTCTTCTGGGTCAGAAATATAAAGACATCCTCCGGGTAATGTTTTCGACATTTTTTTGCTAGGATTATTTAAGCTCATTACGCGTGGAATTTTTGTTAATATTTCTTTGGGTTCTTTAAATGTTTTCCCAAAGCGTGCATTAAAAGCCCTAGCAATATCTCTTGTTAATTCTAAATGTTGAAGTTGGTCTTCTCCAACAGGAACAAAATCAGCATTATAAAGCAAAATATCAGCAGCCATAAGTACAGGATAATCAAAAAGTCCGACATTAGGATTATGTCCTTCTTGAATTTTTTCTTTATATTCAATCATATTAGACAATCTTCCTGTAGAAACTAAATTATTAAAAATCCAAGCCAAATTAGCATGCTCTAAAATATGAGATTGAACAAAAAATATTGATTTAGATGGATTAATTCCCAAAGCCAAAGTATCTACAACCATATTAAATACTTCTTCTTTTTTTTCTTTAGGATTAAAATTTACAGTTAAAGAATGATAATCAGCAATAAAATAAAAACATTTATATTTACTTTGATTTTGCAATTCTACAGCTTTTTTTATAACTCCTAAATAATTTCCAATATGTAATGTGCCACTTGGTTTTAATCCGCTAACAATTATTTTTTTATTTCGAATCATTTTAAAAAACTAAATTTCAATAACAACAGGTAAAACCATCGGATGACGTTTAGTTTTATTATACAAAAATTGACTAATTTGTTCACGAATTAAAGTTTTTAAATAATCTGGATCAATATCTCTTTGTCCGGAAAGACGAGCAATTATTCCTCTGAGCTTTTTCCTTATTTCTTCTAAAAGTTCTTGATTTTCTCTTAAATAAATAAATCCACGTGAAATTATATCAGGGCTTTTTAATAAATTTCCAGTTCTTTTATCTATTGTTACTATTAAAACAAGCATTCCTTCTTTTGCTAAATTTCTTCTATCGCGTAAAACAACTTCTTCAACGTCTCCAATACCCAATCCATCAACCATAACATAAAAAGCTGGAATTTTTTCTCCGGTAACTATAAATTTATCAGGATAAAGTTCTGCAACTTCTCCATTATCCATTAAAATAACGTTTTTTGATGGTATACCAGCTTCGCGAGCATTTTGAGCATTAGCAGCTCTCATAAAATAGTATCCATGTACAGGGACAACAAATTTGGGCTGAATTAATTTTATAACAAGCTTTAAATCTTCTTTTGGAGCATGTCCCGAAGAATGAATATCAATTAAATCTGAATGATAAACAAAAGCTCCTTGCCTTGCTAAATTATCTTTTACTAACTGAACACTTCTTTCGTTTCCAGGAATTACAGACGAAGATAATACAACTGTATCTCCGGGTTTTATTTTTACTAAGCGATGTTCGTTGTTGATTATACGCATTAGACTTGCATTTGACTCTCCTTGAGCTCCTGTTGATAAAATCAATATTTTATCATCGCGATATTTATTAATATCTTCTAGGGGGATAATAGTGCCCGGATTTGTTTTAATAAATCCTAAATTTTGGGAAATCAAAACATTTGATTTCATTGAATATCCTGAAAAAGCAACTTTTCTTCCTAATTTTTCAGCAATTTTTATAATTTGACTAATTCTATCAAGTAAAGAAGAAAAAGTTGCAACAATTATTCTTCCGTCTGATTTTTTAAAAATCTCTTCTAAGTTTTTAGCGACAATTTTTTCAGATAAAGTATAACCCTCTCTTTCTGCGTTAGTTGAATCAATCATTAAACTATGAATTCCTAATTTTCCAATATTTTTAAATTCATCTAGTCCATAAGGTTTGCCATCCTCATCATAATCAATTCTAAAATCAGCAAAATTAACAATATTTCCAATTGGTGTATGGAGCACAACTCCTGATGACTCAGGAACAGTATGTGGCACACCAAAAAAAGTAGCTTCAAAATAATTTGAAAGACGAATATGATCTCCGCTTTTTATTTCAACAATATTTAATTTTGGACTGTTTGGAAAATCTTCTTGTCTTTTTAAAACAATTGCTTTTGTTAAAGAAGTTGCATAAATTGGAGGGTTGCCTAAATCTTCAATAATATAAGGAATAGCTCCAATATGGTCATAATGAGCATGCGTTAAAATTAAAGCAACAATATTGGATTTTTTTTCTTTTAAATATGAAGTATTCGGAATAATATAATCTATACCAGGAGTTTCTTCTTCCGGGAATTGAAGTCCAGCGTCAATTACAACAATTTCATTTTTATATTCAAAAAACATACAATTTCGGCCTATTTCTTCAAGTCCTCCCAAAGGAACAAATCTTAAAGGAATATCTTTTTGAGCGCTTTTTTCAGTTGTTTTTCTTTGTGTTCTTCTTGATTTATTTTGTTCTAAATTTTTTTGAACTAAATTTAAAAACCTTGAATTTGTTTTTATGCTTGAATTTTTTGTTTTGATCATTTTTTTTATTTATTTTTTATTGACTTTTTTAATAATGAAAAAATTAATTAATTTATTTTATATTGATGCTATAATTCACACAATCATCAATTTACAATTTTCCGTAGCAGAAGATAGAAGCCACGCCTTTTTTAAAATGATATTAATTCTTCTTAAAAGAAATTTTGAAAAATTCTTTTAAGATATTTAAATTTTAAATCTTGACTTTTAAATTTTTTATGTGCCCGGGGTGGGATTTAAACGTCGTCCCGATTATGTAGGACTCCTAAGAAACCTCTCGGTTTCTTACGTCACTCGCTTCGCTCGTTCCTATTTTCCTACACGGGGAAACTCCCGTTTCCCCGACCCCTTTCCCGTTCAAATTGCCTTTTTGATTTTATGTCTTATATCTTTTTAACCCGCTTTTGTTTTGTTCTGTGCCCGGGGTGGGATTTGAACCCACAGTTTCCGTAATGGAACACGGACCTGAACCGTGCGCGTATACCAATTCCGCCACCCGGGCTTTTAATTTTTTAAAATATATTAGCCCGGACACATTTAAACTTTTAACAAAAACCAATGCGGATTTTTAGATTTTTCAAATTAAATTATATATTAACACAGTTTTTTATAAAAATCAAATTTTAAAAATCCAAATATTTTGTTTTTTATTATAAAATGAAATTAGGAGGTTAAAAATGAGATGCGCTGAATGTTTCATTAGATTTGCTGTACTAGAAGAGAAAATCTTTTGGCGCAGCGAGCTTTTTCACCGTCGTTGTTTTGCTCGCAAGATAGCGACATATCAAAAAGGGAGTAAGATTAAAAAAAATAAATTTTTTATTTATGATAAAGATCTTACCCCCCTTGAACTTCCAGGGGTATATAATGTTTATTTATATACTCCTCAAAAATAAGCCCATCAAAGATATTTAAAGGTGGGCTTAAAATTTTAGATTTTATTAAAATAAATTTATTCTAACAACTCTCCTTGTCTTATAATTTTTAAGTGTTTATAAGCAGCTGGTAAAACTATTCTTCCTGCAGAAGTTCTTTGTATAAATCCTAAAGTAATTAAATATGGCTCATAAATATCTTCAATAACTCCTGAATCTTCATTTAAGGCGGCTGAAAGAGTCTTTAATCCGACAGGCCCTCCATTAAATTTTTTAATAATAATTTCAATTAATCTTCTGTCTTGAGGTTCAAGTCCAAGTTCATCAATTTCTAATAATTCCAATGTTTTTTCTACCTCTTTTTCAGTTATAATATCAGCGTCATTAACTAAAGCATAATCTCTACTTCTTTTTAATAATCTATTAGCAACTCTTGGAGTTGAGCGCGATGCGCGTGCTAACATATTTAAAGCTTCATCTGTTATTTTTGTTTTTAAAATTTTGGCTGAACGTTTTAAAATAGCAATAATATCGTTTAATTCATAAAAGTTTAATCTAAATGTTGCTCCAAATCTTGAGCGTAAAGGATGTGAAAGCAAATTTTCTCTTGTTGTTGCGGCAATTAAAGTAAAAGGAGGCAAATCAATTGCTAAATTTCTTGCAGATGGTCCTTTGCCAATAATTAAATGCAACTTTCTTGATTCCATTGCTGGATAAAGCGCTTCTTCAATTAAACGATTAATTCTATGCGCTTCATCAATAAATAAAACATCTCCTGGCTCTAAATTAGTTAAAACAGCTGCAATATCTCCCATTTTTTCTAAAGTTGGGCCAGAAGTTATTTTTATTTGCCCTCCAAGTTCTTGAGCTATTAAATAAGCTAATGTTGTTTTTCCTAATCCGGCTTGTCCTGATAAAAGAATATGATCCATTGCTTCCCTTCTTTTTTTAGAAGCTTCAATCATTATTTTAAGATGGCGCTTGATTTTTTCTTGGCCAACATACTCATCCCAATTTTTGGGCCTAAGCATTTGATCAATTGTTTTGTCTTCTAAAATATAATTTTCTTTTTTTTGCATTTGTATTATAATATATATTAAGTTTGCTATAAATAAATTTTATATTATAATTATAGCATATTTAATTAATAATAAAAGTAATAAAGATATTGACAAATTTTAATTTTTGTGCTATATTATAATATAGAATATAAAATATAAATAAATTATTTTATTAATTTACACCTGGGGGCAATGAGTTATTCTTTGTTCAAGGACGATTGGGCTCCGGCGCAATCTATCCGCAAAAATAACTCTTTAATTCTTTTTTTTAAAAATTTATTCCCCTATGGGAAATGGCCCCCAGATGTAAGTTAATACATCCATTCAATTGGGCCTGTTGCGCCTTCTACTTCGTCAAAAGTTGTAATTCCTAATAAAACTTTTAATATACCATCTTCCTGCATTGTTGTCATTTGTTTTTTATTAGCTAATTCTTTTAAAACGCTCCATGAAACTTCTTTTAAAATTAATTGTTCAACATCAGGACCTCCTTCGAAAAATTCAAAAATAGCTACTCTTCCCTTATATCCTATGTTGCTGCATTTTTCGCATCCAACTGGTTTATAAATTTTAAAATTTTTATATTCTTCTTTATTTACTCTTTGAGGTAATTTTTCAATAAATTGTTGTTCTATTTTTGATTTTAATTCTTCGTTAATTTCAAGTTCTTTTTTGCAATTATCGCATAATTTGCGAATTAATCTTTGGGCAATAGATAAAGAAAGAGCAGGACCAATTGTTTGTGGTTTTACGCCTAAATCAACAAGTCTTGGAATAGCTCCAATAGCGTCATTTGTGTGTAAAGTTGATAAAACTAAATGTCCTGTTAAAGCAGCTTGCAATGCTATATCAGCAGTTTCTTTATCTCGAACTTCTCCTACTAAAATAATATCTGGATCTTGGCGTACAATAGCGCGAAGCCCCGAAGCAAAAGTATATCCAGCTTCAGGATCAACCTGAGTTTGTTCAATGCCTTCAATCCTGTATTCAATTGGATCTTCAACTGTAATAATTTTTATTTCTGGACTATTTAAAGCTCTTAAAATAGCATAAAGAGTTGTTGTTTTTCCTGATCCAGTTGGTCCTGTATTTAATATAAGACCATTAGGTTTTTTAATTGCTTTTTCAAGAATTTTAAAGTCATCAGATCTAACTCCTATTTTTTCAAGACTAACCATGGTTGCTTCTGGATCTAAAATTCTCATAACAATTGTTTCCCCAAATTCTGAAGGAATAATAGAAACGCGGACTTCAACTTCTTTTTCTGCTAAATTAATAGTAAATCTTCCGTCTTGAGCTTCTTCATGAATATTTATTTTTAATCCTGATAAAAGTTTAATGCGAGAGATTAAACTATCATAATTTCTTTTTGGTATATTATCAAAAACATCATGTAAAACGCCATCAATACGAAAACGAAGCCTAGTATTTTTTTCTTGAGCTTCAAAATGTATATCAGAAGAACGATTAGCTAAAGCTCCTGCTAAAATTAATTGAAATAATTCTGTTGTGCTTATTTCATTAAAATCTATTTCTTTAAATTTATTTTGAAGAGATATTAAATTATTGATTTCAAACATTAATTTTTCTAATGCGGATTTTGTTATTTTAATTTCTCCTGTTATTTGTTCTTTTGGAGGAGGAATAAATTTATAATAATCCCAAGCTTCTTTAATTCCTGATTCTGAAGAAACAAAAATTTTTATTTCAAAATTTTGAGATTTTAATTCATTAATTATATCTTCTGCTTCTTTTGTTTTTGGATTATAAAAAACCACCGCAATAGTGTTTAATTTTTTTTCAACAGCAACTGCTTTGGCTTGACGCGCTTTTTGCTCTGGTATTAAAGCTAAAGCTTCTAAAGAAACAGCAATTTTTCTTAAATCAATATAAGGAAGTCCTAATTTTTCCGCTCTTTTTTGTGAGTCGCGTTCTTCAGCTTCGCGATGAAGTTCTACAATTTTTTGTTGTATATTCTGAGAAGACATATTTTAATTATAAAATAATAAAGAAAAAAATTAAAGATTTATAAACTATAATGCGAATAACGCGAATTTGCCCGAATTTGGCGAATGACGATGCGAATAATTAACTATAATCATCAGAAGTGTTTGAATATATTCGAATTTGCGAATAATACGAATTAACCATAATGCGAATGATACGAATTTGCGCGAATATAGCGAATAATGATACGAATAAGAGTAAACTCAAAATCCAAAAGTCAAAATTTTAATTATTTGGTAGTCATTGCGAGCCTTGAAGCATCGGAACGAAGCAATCTCTTTGAGCGAATAATGAATAAAAAATCAAAACTCAAAAGTCAAAAATGTCCACAAGAGTAGATCTTCCTTTGAAAGAAAAGCTACAATTCAAAAGCCAAAACTTTTTAATTAAGTTTTAAGCTGAAGCTTTAATCTTTGAACTTTGAGTTTTGAATTTTACAAATTACAGAATCAAAACTTTAATAAAAATAAATTTTTCTATTTTGAATTTTGAATTGTCATTTTAAATTTTGAGATTTGAGATTTGAATTTTATTTGTATTATTCGTAAATTTGGATAAATTCGTATAATTCGGATTATAGTTTTTTATTTGAACTTTTGAATTAATCCATTGTTGACCTTTTTAAAAATTAACCTAAAATGAAATTATTATGAATTTAGAAAAAAAAGTTGAAAAATTGCTTACAAGAAATGTTAAAGATGTTATTTTTTTTGAGAATTTAAAATCTAAACTTTTATCAGGCAAAAAATTAAGAGTAAAATACGGTATTGATCCTACTGGTAAAAAAATTCATATTGGTAGAGCTGTTGTTTTATGGAAACTTCGCGAGTTTCAGCAATTAGGACATAAAATTGTTTTAATTATTGGAGATTTTACAGCTCAAATTGGAGATCCTTCTGATAAATTGGCAAAAAGACCTTTTTTAACTGAAAAACAAATTAAAGAAAATATGGCAAATTATTTGCCGCAAATTGGCAAAATTTTAGATTTAAAAAAATGTGAAATTCATTATAATTCAAAATGGCTTAAAAAATTAAATTTTAAACAAGTTTGCGAATTAGCAGATGTTTTTACAGTTCAGCAAATGCTTGAAAGAAGAAATTTTTCTGAAAGATTTAAAAATCACGAAGATATAAGTTTAAGAGAATTTTTATATCCAATAATGCAAGGATATGATTCGGTTGCAGTTTCAGCAGATGTTGAATTAGGAGGCGAAGATCAATTATTTAATTTGCATGCCGGAAGAAAAATTCAGGAATTTTTTGGGCAAAAACCTCAAAATATTTTAACAACTAAAATGCTTTCAGGTCTTGATGGTAGAAAAATGTCAACAACATGGGGTAATGTTATAAATATTTTAGATTCTCCCGACGAACAATTCGGGAAAATTATGTCTATGCATGATGAAATGATCTCTGAATATTTGGAGCTTACAACAGATTTAGATGATGTAGAAATTCATAATTTAATTTCTGAATTAAAAAATAATAAAATTAACCCAAAAGATGTTAAAAAAATAATTGGTTTTAATATTGTTAAAAGATATTGGGGTGAGGAAAAGGCAAAAAAAGCAAAAGAAAAATTTGAAATTCTTTTTGAAAAAAAAGAAATTGCAAAAGATTTGCCTGTTTTAAAATTAAAAAATAAAAAAATAAATATAATTGATTTAATTATTTTAACAGCTGCTATAAAAAGCAAAAGCGAAGCAAAAAGATTAATTGAGCAAGGAGGATTTAAACTAAATAATGAACAAATTAAAGATATTAAAAAAGAATTGATTTTAAAAGGCGGTGAAATAATTAAAATTGGAAAGCATAAGTTTTTTAAAATTAAAATTTAAAATAAAATAATTTTTAATATTAGCTTGAATGGTTTATTTTTTATAAATTTATGTTAAAATAATAATATGAATAAGAAAATAATTATTTTTCTTTTAATATTTTTTATTCTTTTTTATTTTTCATCAGAAATTTTTGCACAAACAAACAATCAATCCAATCAAACAGGAAATAATTCTAATCAAACAGAGGGCAATCAAAGCAATGAAAATAAAAATGATACTAATGTTGTGGGGGGAAACAAAGTTCAGATTCCGCCGGGTAAACCCCCGGGAGAATTTATAAGAAACGTATATATTTTCTTTTTGAGCATATCAGGAATGTTAGCTTTTTTTGTTATTGTTTGGGGAGGAGTTCAAAGAGTTATTAATGCCGGAAATCCCGAAGAAATTAAAGATGCCGATGAGTGGATAAAAGAAGCTTTATGGGGACTTTTACTTCTTTTTGGAGCTTGGTTGCTTTTAAATACTATAAATCCGAGTTTATTACAATTAGAATTACCAAAACTTGAACCAATTGAAGTTAAACAAGAAGAGACTAGCGGTGGTGATGCTGCTGGTAGAAGTAGTGGCGCTACCTCTGCTGCTGGTCCTTCTCTTAACGAATCAGATGCTAGAGCTAAATTAGCAGCTAATGGAATTACTGTTAATGCTGGCCCATCTACAACAAGATTAGAAGGAATAAAACAAGAAACCATAGATGAAGTAATAAGAATGAAAAAAGAATGCGATGAATGGATGAAAAAACATTATAAAAACGAAGGGACTTGTAATATAGTAGTGACAGGCGGGACAGAAGATGGACCGCATAAATCTGGAAAATGTAGTCATGGTAATGGATATAAAATAGATTTAAGATTATCAACAAGATTGAATGAATTTATTGAAAAAACTTATTGTTGTAAAAATCCAAGAACTAATCAATGTGGAATTTGCGATGTAAGAGGTGGAGATGGCGCTTTAATGTATAAATCTCCTACAGGAGCTATTTACGCAAAAGAAGGAAATCATTGGGATGTACAAGCTAATTTTGTATGTCCATAAAAAAATATTATAATAAAATTATGAATATAAAAAAAACAAAAATATTTTTATTTATAGGATTAATAAGTATTATTACTTTAAATTTTATTTTATTTAATGGTGTTTTTGCTCAAGAAGGAAAAACAATAGAACTTCCTAATCCTCTTTCTTGTAATAATTTAGGATGTATTCTTGAGAATATTATTTCAAAAGTTGCTCAGTTAGCTATTCCTATTGTTGTGATTATGGTTTTAATTGGAGGTTTTCAAATTATGACAGCTGGAGGAAATGAAGAAAAAGTAAAAGAGGGGAAATCAACGATTAAGTGGGCGGTTATTGGTTATATTATTATACTTTTAGCAAATGGAATAGTTTTAATAATAAAAAGTGTTTTAGGAGCAAAATAGTTGTTTAAATTTTTAAAATATGCTTTAATATAAATAATTTTTACAAAGGTCGTTTTTTAAAAGTCGATTAATAATGTTTATAAAAAATAAAAAAATAATAAGTATTTTCATTTTAGCTTTAATTTTGGTGCCTGCTGTTTTGACCGTTGCTCAAGTGCCACCACCGCCTGTTATTCAACCACCTATTTTAGGAGGAGGACCAATAACAGACGTTGAAAGCGGTATTAGCTTATTAAGGAGAGTCCTTATTTGGGTTGCTACTGTTTTTTGGATTTTAACTGTTCTTTTTATTTTGTTAGCAGCTTTTCAATATTTATTTGCAAAAGGTGATCCAGAAAAAGCAAATAAAGCTAAAGATTCGCTTAAATATGCAATTTACGCAATTGTTATTGCTTTGCTAGCTAATTCTTTACCAACGATAGTTGATAGTTTTTTAAGATCAAGAGGTTAAAATTATTTTTTAAACTCTCCCCCCCGTATAAGCGGGGGGGAGAGTTTAAAACAAAAAATATAAAAAATGAAAAAAATAATATATTTTATAACAATTTATTTATTATTAAATTCAATAGTATCAGCAGCTAACGACGATGTTATTTTTAGCTCTTGGGAAGATATCTTAAATTTTTTTAATAATTTAGCAACAATCATTGCTCAATTTTTTTGGACAGCAGCTATTATTGCTGCTATTTGGTCTGGATTTTTATTTTTGACAGCGCAAGGTAATGAAGAAAAAGTGGGTAAAGCTAAAAAAATGCTTCAATATACAATAATTGCAATAGTTATTGGTCTTTTAGCTTTTGGTTTACCTTCATTGATTAAAAATATTTTAGTGACAGTAAGAGGATAAAAATATGCAAAAAAATAAAAAATTTTTTTTAATAATCTTTTCAATAATATATTTAATTTTAAATTTTAATTTTTTATACGCTCAAAGAGGACCAAGGCCAGCTCCTATTCCGTCCGATCCAAGTTCTCCTATTAAAAGTGGTCAAGATATTATGGATTTTTTAGGAGGCTTACTTGAATATATGGTTATAGTATTTTGGATTTTAGCTATTGCCGCATCTTTATATGCAGCTTATCTTTATTTGTTTGCAAGAGGTAATGAAGAAAAAGCAAAAGAAGCTAGAAAAATGCTTTGGTATGCTGTAATAGCGATAGTTATAGGACTTATAGCTTTTGGTCTACCAGCATTAATTAAAAGCATTTTAGAGATAAGAGGCACTAGATTTGTTTAATTTTTAAAAAAATGAAAATTAAATTTTTATTTTTATCAATATTTATAATTTTAATTTTATTAAATTTTTATAATTTATTATATGCTCAATCAGGCATTCAATCTCCTGATATTCTTAAAAAAGGAGGAGGAAGTTTTATTCCAAAAGATCAAAAAGCGCCTATTAAAACATCTGATGATATTATTGATCTTATAAGAGGTATTTTAGAAATAATGTCTGGTGTTTTTTGGATTTTAGCTGTTGCGGGCGCCTTATATGCAGCATATCTTTATCTATTTGCTAGAGGAAATGAAGAAAAAGGGAAAGAGGCAAAAAAAGTTCTTTGGTATGTTGTTGTTGCTATCATTATTGCTTTAATGGCTTCTGCCTTGCCAACATTGATTTATAATTTTTTAGGCGGAGATTTTCAAGACAATACTCCATAACCTCCTCCTAAAAATAGCGTTCCTCCGACTAGAGAAGTATAAATTTATTTATTGCATAAAATAAGCTTATATTTCATAATATTTATTATGCCCGGGTGGCGGAATTGGCAGACGCACTAGCTTTAGGAGCTAGGGGGTTTTAACCCATGAGAGTTCGAATCTCTCCCCGGGCACAATCCCCCGACCCCCGCTTAAGAAACCTTCGGGTTTCTTACGTCGCTCATTTCATTCGCTCCTATCTTCCACTACGGGGGATTGTGCGAATTTATTTTTATTCACAATCCCCCGACCCCCGCTTAAGAAACCTTCGGGTTTCTTACGTCGCTCATTTCATTCGCTCCTATCTTCCACTACGGGGGATTGTAGGAATTTATAAATTTAAAACTCAAAAGTCAAAGCTCAAAATTCAAAGTTTTAACTTAAAACTTAAAAGTTAGAAAGTTTTGACTTTTGAATTTTGAGTTTTTATTTGTATATTTCGGATTATAATTATTTTTGACTTTTATTTTTTGAGTTTTTATAATTATTTTATGCTAGAAGATATTATTAAAGAAAGACTTAAAAAAATTGATTTATTAAAAGAAGCAGGAATAAATCCTTATCCAGCAAGAACAAAAAAAGTTATAAGCATTAATGATATAATAAAAGATTTCAATTTTTTATTTAAAAGCAGAAAAAAAGTTTCTGTTGCTGGAAGAATTATAGGTTTTCGCGATCAAGGCAATTTAGTTTTTTTAGATTTAATTGATTCATCTGATAAAATTCAAATTGTTTTAAAAAAAGATAATATTTCTAATTTAAATTTTTGGAAAAAAGTTTTAGACAGAGGAGATTTTATTTTCGCAAATGGAATTGTTTTTAAAACTAAAAAAGGTGAAAAAAGTATTGAAGCTAAAAAAATAGAAATTTGGACAAAAAGCTTAAGACCATTGCCAACTGAATGGTTTGGAATTGAAGACGAAGAAATACGCTTGCGTCAAAGGTATTTGGAAATGATTTTAAATCCTGAAACGCGACAAATTTTTATTAAAAAATCAATTTTTTGGCAAACATTTAGAGAAGAATTAAAAAAACAAGGATTTTTAGAAGTAGAAACTCCAGTTCTTGAGCCAATTCCTGGCGGAGCAGAAGCAGAACCTTTTGTGACACATTTAAATGCTTTAGATGAAGATTTTTATTTAAGAATTTCATTAGAGCTTTCTTTAAAAAAAATATTAGTTGGAGGATTTGAAAAAGTTTTTGAAATAGGAAGAATTTTTAGAAATGAAGGCATTGATCGTGAACATTTACAAGATTATACTCAATTAGAATTTTACTGGGCTTATTATGATTATAATGACTTGATGAAATTTGTTGAATTTCTTTATAAAAAAGTTATTAAAAATACTGTAGGAAGTTTAGTTACTGTTTATAATGATAAAAAAATTAATTGGGGCAAAAAATGGCCTCGTGTTGAATATGTTAAGTTATTTGAAAAATTTACGAGGATAAATCCAATTAAAGCAACTCGCGATGAATTATATAAAAAAGCAAAAGAACTTAATTTAAACCCCGAAGAATTTGCAGGAAAAGGAAGATTAATTGATTTAATTTTTAAAAAAACAGTAAGACCAACATTAATTCAGCCTTGTTTTTTGATTAATCCACCTGTTGATATTGAGCCATTAGCTAAAAGATCAGAAAAAGATCCAAATATTGTTGAGCGTTTCCAAGTTATGGCTGGTGGAACAGAATTAGGTAAGGGTTTTTCAGAATTAAATGATCCAATTGATCAAAGAAAAAGATTTGAAGAGCAAGCTAAACTTCGCGAAGCAGGAGACAAAGAAGCCCAAATGTTTGATGAAGGATTTTTAGAGGCCTTAGAATATGGTATGCCTCCAACAGCAGGATTTGGGGTTTCTGAAAGACTTTTTGCTGTTTTAATGAATAAGCCGGTTAGAGAATGCGTTATTTTTCCTTTAATGCGCAAGAAAAAATAAAATGACTATTTTTATAAAAAACGCCAAAATTTTTGGAAGCGTAAAAAATTTAGAAAAAGTTGATATTTTAATTAGTGGGAATAAAATTTCAGCTATTGGAAATTTTTACAATAAAAAAGCTGATAAAATTATTGATGCTGGGGGATCTTATGTATTTCCTGGATTTATTGATATTTATAATCAGTTAGATCATAATTTTCATATTTTAAAAAAAGAAAATCAGGAAAAAATTTTAAATCAAGGCATAACAACAGTAATATTAGGGCACAATGGTTTTTCTTTGGCTCCAATTTTTTATCCAAAGCCATATGCTTTGGATTATTATACTAATGTTTATAATTTAAATAGCAACTGGAAAACAATAAAAGATTTTTATAATTTTTTAAATAAAAATTTTAATGGCTTAAATATTAAAACTTTTGTTGGTTTTGATACTTTAAGATATATTGTGTGTTCTCATAAAAATTTAGAAATGACAAAAAACGAACTTTCTGTTTTTAATAAATTGTTTTTAGATGCACTAAAAGAAGGTGCTTTGGGATTATCTTTAGATTGGGATGATGTTTTAATGGGATTTATTTCATTAAAACAAATTGAAGAAATTGCAAAAATTCTTGAAAATCAAAAAGCGGTTTTATCTATTTCTTTGCCATATTTAAAAAACATAGAAGATACTATTGATGATATTGTTGAGATTGTGTTAAAAACAAAAGTTAAAGTTTTATTAAATGATTATTTAAATGATTATTTAACTCCGGAACAAAACATAAAATTGCTTAAAAAAATTTATAAGGCTTATCCAAATATATTTTTAAGTATTTCTCCGTATTATTCAGAAGCTATTTTGTTTTATAAATTTTTGCCTTTTTGGTTTAAAAAAAATAATACACAAGCAATTTATGAGGGATTAAATGATGAATGGTTACAAAAAAGGATAATTGAAGATTTACCCGATTTTGATCCTTTAAAATTTAAAATAATTGAAACTCAAAATCAAAGAAAGCACAAAGAATTAAATGGAAAAACTTTAAAAGAAATAATGGATTTTTATGAATCTAAAGAATCAAAAAAAATTCTTTTTAATATTATTAAAACTTTAAAATTACACGGATTAGGAGAATATGAAAAAATAAATCAAGATGTGCTTTTAGATGCTTTGATTTTTCCTGCTTCTTTAATTGCTTCAGGGGGTTTTTCTTTTGATGAAAATAAAAATACTTTTTTTGATTTTTTTGAATTAGTTTTAGGAGATGAATTAATTACAAAAGAAAAAATTTTTTCAAAACTTTTTATTGCTCCGGCTAAATTTTTAGGTTTTAATTTTGAAATCAAAGAAGGCAATTTTTCTAATTTAATTGGTTTTGATTTAAAAAACAATAAAATACAAATAAAATTTATTATTTCTCAAAATAAATTAATTTTAAATCAAAAATAAAATTATTTAATTTTTTAGATAAAATTTGAAAAACTGTATCTAAAGTAGATAAATTATAATATACTTTAGGTTATATAAATTGCTTGATGTTTTAAATAAAAAATTAAGAAATAAAAATTAAAATTTATTAAAACTTTGAAAATTAAGCAATGATTGATTTAAATATTAAACCTTTTATTATTGTTTATATTTTGTTTTCAATATAAACATAAAATTAAAATCAATAAAATTATTGAAGTGGGAAATTCTACAAAAATTAAAATTTACTTTATATATTTATAACGATTGTCAGATCTATTAAATTAATATTTAGGCGCGAATAATTGAACTCTACTTTTTATTTTTTGTTTAAAAAGAAATAAATAATTAATCTTGTCCTTTTGTTAAGGATTGCTTTAATAATATATTGATTTTTTAATATGCATAAAAATTTTACCCCAAACCAAATATTGTATCTTAATAAGAGTAGAGCAAGCTTGTATTTTTTAAAAATTTAAGTTATATTTACAATATGCCTATTACTAAATCAGCAAAAAAAGCTTTAAGACAAAATATAAGGAGAAGACAGAGAAATTTATTGAAAAAAGAAGATTATAAAAATGCAATTAAAGAATATAAAAAATTAATTGCTGCTAAAAAAATAGATGAAGCAAAAAATAAGCTTAATTTTGTATTCAAGAAATTAGATAAAGCAGCAAAAACAAATGTTATTCATAAAAATAAAGCTAGTAGATTAAAATCAAGACTTTCTTTGCTGCTTCAAAAAATAGAATTATAAAATAATATCTAAAAGCGCTTCTTCATAGTCTAGTTTACCTGATTTTATAGCTCTATCATAAATTGCAAAAAATTGTGTTTTTTCGCGCCAAAAATAAGCTAAAATATTAAAAATTTTAGCAGAATCTTCGTTTAAACTTATTAAATTTTCAAAAGCATTTAATCTTTGTTTTAAATTTGAAGAAGCTAAATCTTTAAAAATAAAATTAAAATCAGGCTTAATTTCTATATTAATATTATTTAAATCTTTTAAATCAATAGTTTTTTTATTTAAAAGAGCAATTTTATCCAATTCCATAATAAAAGCAAAGCTATTGCCTTCATAAACTTGGGATATTAAATTTAAAGCCGCTGTTGTAAAATTTAAATTTCTTTTTTTTATTTCATCTAAAACAAAATTTAGCCATTTTTTTCCTTTTAATTCTGCAAACTCTTCGCAAATTACAGGCTCTTTTAAAAGAAAAGAAAAATTTTGGGGGGGTTTTTCTTTTTCTTCAATTAAAATATGTAAATTTTTATTTTTAAGAGCAAGTTTTATTTCTTCTTTTAATTTTTTATTATTTTTATTTTCATTAGAAAAAAGACCGGATAAAATAATAAATTTTTTATTTTCAAAAATAGATTGACCTTGAATTATTTCTAAAAAAGAATCAATAGAGCATTCTTCTAAATCAATATTTATAAGATTTAAAACAACGTCAGGATTTTTTTCCTTAAAATTTTTTATAATTTCTTTTTTTCTTTGGATTTTTCTCCAATTGTCTTCGCCGTAAAGAAAAATAATCATGTTTATTCATTATCTAAAATTGGAACTTCTTTTTTAGGAATTAAGCTTTTATCAATTGGCAAAGTAAATGTAATTTTTGTTCCGCGTCCAACCTCTGATTCTGCCCATATTTTTCCTCCATGAGAGCGAATAATATTTTTTGCAATATAAAGTCCTAATCCAGAACCTTCTGTATTAAATTTCTCTCCCGCTGATGTTCTAAAGAACTTACTAAATAGGTTTTTTAAAGCTTCTGGCTCTATTCCAACTCCTGTATCTTCAATACTGGTTTCAATAAATTTTCCATCATTAGATTTTTGAATACTTACAACAATTTTGCCGTTTTGAACATTGTATTTTGTAGCATTATCTAAAAGGTTAGACATAGCCATATACATTTTTTGTTTATCAAAATAAATCATAGGTAATTCTTCTTCTGGTGGGTTAAGATATAAATTTAATCCAAGGTGTTTTATTTGAGGCAATATTTCTGATAAAATTTCTTTTATAAAATCTAAATAATTTAATTCTTCAAAATTATATCCAAATTTACCTTCTTCAATTTTAGAAATATTTAATAAATTATCAATTAAATTAGCTAATCTTTTTACAGAATTTAATGTTCCATTAAGAATTTCTTTTGTTTGATTATCTAATTTTTCATCAGCGGCTATAGATTCAATAGCCCAGCGAATTTCATTAATTGGTGTTCGTAATTGATGTGAGGCAATTGTAATAAATTCATTTTTTGATTTTAAAAGCTTAACTTCTCTTGTTTTATCATGAATAATTTTAACAAAACCCAAAACCTCACCATTTTCATTTTTAAGCTTTGCTGTTAATACTCTTAAAAATAATTCAGGATCTTCAAAAGAAATATCAGCAATATGCGGTTCGTCTTCTGGCGAAGATAGTATAATAATTAAAGGAGCAAGAGAAGGGAAAATAACTTGAACTAATCTTTGAAGCTTTTCATCTTGTGCGTCTTTAACTTGAATTTTTTTATTCAAAACCTCTTCAGGTTGAATGTTGAAAATTTTAGATGATGTTTCGTTAAAATAAGTTATTTGAAAATCTTTGTCATAAATAATAACCCCATCGTCAATAACTCTTAAAATATTTTGAAAGTAATTCTCATTTTCTTTTGGAGAAGTTTGTTTTTTTATTCTATAAATTCCTAAAAAAGTGAATAAATATATTAATAAATAGGCTATTAAACTAACAATTTTTAAAATTAATGGAAAATATAAAATATTTATTACAAGTAATATGAATAAAATTAAATAAACAAAATTAAAAATTTTTGCTTCAGGCGAAGTTATTGCAGATATTATTTTTTTAAATTTATTTTCTTCAGTCATTTATTTTATTTATTATAACTTAAAATTTAAAATAATGAAATTTGTTTTTTGGGTATTTCTTTTGTAACATGATTATTTTTTTGAGTATTTATATGGTTATTTTGATTTTCAAGTCTTTTAATTAAGCTATTAAATCCAAATTTTTTAAAATAATTTATTAATTTTTCTTTATCTTTATTAATTTTTAAATCAGAAAGATTTATATCTATTTCTATATCTTTTTTAAGAGTAATAAGCTTTTGCGCAAGCAAAAGATTATCTTTATTTTCTTCTAATATATTTTTAATTTTAGGCAATTCATTTAAATGTTTATAAATTTCTTCAATTGAACCATATTTTTCTATTAAATTTTTTGCTGTTTTCGGGCCAATTCCCGGAATGCCTTTAATATTATCAGAAGGATCTCCTATTAAAGCTTTAAAGTCTATTATTTGATTTGGTAAAACTCCAAATTTCTCATAAATAAGATTTTCATTATAATCTTCGGTTTCGCTTATTCCTTTTTTTAAAATACGCACAATAATTTTATCATCTTTAATTAACTGAAAAGTATCTCTGTCTCCGGTTAAAATAATAATTTGAAGATCAGGCTCTTTTTCAAATTTATTTACAAAAGAAGCAATTAAATCATCAGCTTCAAATCCGGGTTTTTCAAAAAATCTAATTCCAAAATTTAAAAATAAATTATGAGCTTCTTTAATTTGAAAAATAAGTTCATCTGGTGCTTTTGGTCTTTGCGCTTTATAAGATTCAAATTCTTTTTTTCTAAATGTTGGCTCTGGTCTATCAAATAAAGCTACACAAAAATCTGGACTTTCTTTAATTAATGAAATTAAAATACTTGCAAGTCCATATAAAGATCCTGTTGGTTCTCCTTGCGGCGAAGTTAATGCTGGCAAGGCATGGAATGTCCTATGAATTAATGAATTAGCGTCAATTAAAAAAAGTTTTTGCATTGGATTATTTTACTACAAAGAAATATTTTTTAAAACAATACGCCTTTCATTTTCTTTTTTTGTGTGTTTTAAATAAATTTTAATAATATTTTTTGGCAAAAGTTTTTGAATTTTTTGCGGCCATTCAATAATTAAGATATTTTGAGGATTTTTAATTATTTCTTTTAATCCTAATTCTTTAAATTCTTTGTGATTTTTAATGCGATACGCATCAATATGATAAATATAATTATTTTTATTTGGAATTTTATTTTTACGCATTAAAATAAATGTCGGACTTGGAGATCTTTTTTTAATTTTTAAACCTTTAAAAAATCCTGAAACAAAAGTTGTTTTTCCAGCTCCTAATTCTCCAAACAAAGCTATAATTTTGGCAAAATTTTTATTTGCTTTTGCTTTTAATATTTTTTTTGCCAAATCTTCTGCTATTTTTTGCGTTTGTTTAAAAGAAAAGCTCTTTAAGTGTTTCATTGCTTTTAATAATTATCCACATAATTAATGATAATAAAATTCCTGTTAAAATTCCAAAAAATATTATTTCATTAGTGCTTATTAATTTATTTAAAACTAAATTTTCAGGATAATTTTTTACAATTTGCGCCATAAAAACTTGTTTATTTTCTTTTCCTGGAGTAGGTTCTGCAAAGAAAAAATCATTATTAAAGCGACCAAAGCTTTTATTTTTTGGAGCTTGACCAAAAAAATTAATTTTTTGAACAATGTTTTTATTTGCATCTAAAAGTTTTAATTCCCCGTTTTGATTTATAAGCGGAAGCTTTGTTTCAGTTCTTTTTAAAATTAAATATTCTTTTGGATTAAGAATTTTATTTTTTATTTGATAAGTTTTATTTCCAGAAACAATACTCCATCCTGAAATATTTATAGAATAATTAGAATCATTATATAATTCAATCCACTCATTTTGAGTTTCATTTTCTGAAGGATTAGGAAGCCATTCATTAATATAAACCATTTCTTAAATTATAAATTTTATTTTTTTGTTTTACAATAATAAATTGCGATAGAAAGTATATTTTTATTGTAGGAATTTAGAGATTCAGAGTAAGAGAGTAAGAAGGAATTTATAAAATAAATTATTAAGAATAACTCAAAACTCAAAAGTATCCGCCAGAGGCAGATCCTTCTCTACAGGAAAAAACTACAACTCAAAAGTAAAAACTTTTAGAATTTTAGGTTTTAAGCTGCAGTTTTGATTTTTGAGCTTTGAACTTTGAATTTTTATTCGTATAATTCGGATTATAGTTTTTTAATTTTTAAAATTTAATTTTATTCATAGTCTTTAAAACTCCAAATAAAACCGTGTTTTTAAATTGCTTGACAGTTTTATTTTGGTATTTATAATTAAAATATAAGAGTCTTTTTAAAGGTTAAACTGAAATGTTAGTAATAAATTTAAATAATCACTTTTATGAATACCATTGTTTACGTCACAATTGGGATAGTTGTGGGCGCTGTTTTAGGCTTTGTATTTTATCAGATAAAGATAAATCGGGAAACCGAATCTTTAGCTCATAAAACTCGGGAAAAACTTAAAGAATCAGAAGAAAAAGCCAAAGAAATTATTTTAGAAGCCAAAGAAAAAGCGGCATCTATTTTAGCTGAAGCTCAAAAAGAAGAACGCGATCGTAAAAACCAAATTGCTTCAATGGAAGCGCGTCTTTTACGCCGCGAAGAACTTTTAGATCAAAAACTTTCCCAAATAACAGAAACAGAAAATCAATTGAAAGCAAAAGAAGCTGATTTAAAAAAATTAGAAGAAGAAATTCAAAAACTTAAATTAGAAGAAGAGAAGCGCCTTGAAGAAATTAGCGGTTTGAGCGCTGAAAAAGCGAAAGAAGAATTAATTTCAAGAATAAAAGAAAAAAACAAAGAAGAATTGCGTCAAATTCTTGAAAAATTTTATAAAGAACAGAAAGACGAAGTTGAGAAAAAAGCAGTTGAAGTTATTACAACAGCTCTTCAACGTTATGCCCGTTCAAATATTTCTGAAATAACAACAACGATTTTTCCCATAAATAATGAAGATATTAAAGGAAAAATAATTGGCCGCGAAGGAAGAAACATCAGGACAATAGAACGTTTAACAGGAGTTGAACTTATTATTGATGAAACTCCAGATTCTATAGTTATTTCTTCTTATGATCCCTATAGGCGTGAACTTGCAAATTTAGCTTTGCAAAAATTAATTAAAGATGGAAGAATCCAGCCGGCAAAAATTGAAGAAAAAGTTGAAGAAGCTCGTCAAGAATTAGATAAAAGAATTATAGAAATAGGAGAGGCAGCGGTTATGGATGTTGGTATTTACGATCTTCCAAAAGAGTTAATTCAAATTTTAGGAAGATTGCATTTTAGAACAAGTTATGGGCAAAATGTTTTAGAGCATTCAATTGAGATGGCTCATATTGCTGGAATGATTGCCGCAGAATTAGGCTTAAGAATTGATGTGGCTAAAAAAGGAGCGCTTTTGCATGATATTGGTAAAGCAATTGATCATGAAGTAGAAGGCAATCATTTAGAATTAGGAATAAAACTTTTAAGAAAATATGGAGTTGATGAACAAGTTATTTTGGCAATGCAATCACATCATGATACTTATCCTTATCAAATTCCTGAAGCTTATGTTGTTTCAGCCGCTGATGCTATTTCAGCAGCTCGTCCCGGAGCGCGCCGCGATACTTTAGAAAATTACATTAAACGTTTATCTGATTTAGAAAAAATTGCAACAAGTTTTGCTGGCGTAAAACAAGCTTATGCTATTTCTGCCGGAAGAGAATTAAGAGTTTTTGTTATTCCTGAAAAAATTGATGATTTTGGAGCGTTAGAGCTTGCGCGAGCTATTGCTAATCGCATTCAAACTGAGTTAAAATATCCAGGAGAGATAAAAGTTAATGTTATTCGCGAAACAAGGGCTGTTGAATACGCAAGATAAAATATGAACTTTAATTTAATTTCATTATCAAAATTTTTTCTTTATTTGGTTCCTTTGGTTGTTTTAGTTGTTATGCCTTCAAATTTTTTCCCTTTTATTGGGGGAAAATATTATCTTTTTAGGACATTTGTTTCTTTATCTTTAATTTGTGTTTTAATTTATTGGGCTTTTGAGGATAAACAAAATAAGATAGTTAAAGATTTAAAAGAAGTTTTTAGCAGGCCATTAGTTAAAATAACAACAATTTTTGTTTTTATTTATGTTTTAGCATCTTTATTTGCTTATGATCCGCAAGCTGCGTTTTGGTCAAATTTTGAACGTCAGGAAGGAGGGTTTCAAATGATTCATTACTGGTTATTTTTTGTTTTATTAAATTTATTGTTTAAAGCAAAAAAAGACTGGACTAGATTATTTATTGTTTCAATTATTGCCGCAGCAGGTATGATTTTTTATGGCATTTTTTCTATAACCGCTCCGGAAAATTTTTTTGGTCCTTATACCTCTTTAATGCAAGGGACATCAACTCCGGGATTTTGGTCAATGCTTTTAAACAAATCAATTCGTTTTCAAGGATCATTAGGGAATCCCGCTTATGTTGCTCCTTATTTAATGTTTATTATTTTTTATACGTTTTATTTATGGTGGAATAAAAAAACAGGAATTAATTTAAGGTCATTTTGGTATTTATTTTTAATTTTATTTTTTGTTTTATTTTTCGTTTTAAGCCAAACGCGCGGCGCATTTTTAGGATTAGTTGCTGGAATTTTTTCGTTTTTTATTTATTTAATTTTATCAAACAAAAATTTAAGAAAAATCGGAATTTTAAGTTTGATCGTATTAATTATTTTAAGCGGGACAGTTTATTTTTACCGTAATTCTAATTTTATTCAAAATCTGCCCGGATCAAGATTTTTACAAATTAATTTTCAAGAAAGAACAGCTCAAACGCGTTTATGGACGTGGGGATCTGCGTGGAATGGGTTTAAAGAAAGACCAATTTTAGGATGGGGTCCGGAAAACTTTCCCGTTGTTTTTGATAAGCATTTTGATACAAGACATTACATTGCAAATCAATCAAGCGAAACTTGGTTTGACAGAGCTCATAGTGTTATTTTTGATTATTTAGCTGAAACAGGGATATTAGGTCTTTTAAGCTATTTAGGAATTTATATTGTTTTTTATTTTATATTTTTCCGTTCAATTAAAATTTATAACGAATTAAAAAACAAAAAAAATTTATCACAAGATTTGCCAAATGATTTGCAATGGAATTTAATGTTTTCAATTTTTATTGCGTATTTTGTTCAAAACTTAATAATTTTTGAAGTTTTACCAATGTATTTAAATTTCTTTTTAGTATTAGCATTTTCAAGTTATATATTTAATCTTTTAAAACAAGAGGCCGATTTGCAACAAAATAAAAAACAATGAATCAATTACCAAAACAAATTATCGCAATATCAACTTCTTTTTTTATATTAGTTATGATTTTTTATGGTTCTTATTTGCCATATAAAAAATCAAAAACATTTATTAGTTCTTTAAATCAATTGAAAACAACTCAAATTAAAAGTTTTGATGAATTTGATAAAATAATTTCAAGTTCTTTAAAAATAAATTCTCCTATTGGACAAGAAGAATTAATCAGGCAGTTTTTAAGTATCTTTCCGGGATTTATTAATCAAAATGAAAATCCCGAAGTTATTGATGTTTTGGTGAAATATATTAAAACTTATGCTGATCCAATTTTAAATCGCGGCAAAGGATTAAGTTTTAATCAAGATTTATATTTAGCCACAAATCTTTATTTAACCGCTTACCAAAAAACAAAAGATAAAAAATATTTAGATGAAGCCAAAAAATACGCCGAACTTTCTTATTCTTTAGGTCCCAAAAGGCCACAAGCTCTTTATATTTTATTTGATATTTATCGTTTAGAAAACAATATAGAAAAAGCCAAAGAAATAGGAGCTCAAATTTTAACTTATTGGCCAGAAGACGAAAGCGTAAAAGAAGTTTATGATGAGCTTTTGAAAAATAAATAATCGCCTATTTTGGATTGCGGATGAATCCTAAATTAAGGAATAAACTACAAAAAGAACACATTTTCATTTTATGCTATAATAAATTTATGATAGATATTAAACCAATTTTAATACTTTTTGGATCAAGAGCTTCCGGAAATATAAATAAAAATTCCGATTTTGATGTTGCTGTTTTTTGCGGCAGATCTCTTAATTTGGATGAAAAAATTTATTTTATTTTAAAAGCCTCAGAAGTTTTAAATATTTCTGAAGAAAAAATAGATCTTATTGATGCGTATTCAGCTTCTCCTCTTTTACAATTTGAAATAGCGCGTAAAGGAAAATTAATTTTTGGCGAAAAAGATGATTTTAATAAGTTTAAGCTTTTTGCTTTTAAAAATTATACTTCAACAGCGCGTTTGCGCCGTCAAAGAGAAAAAGCAATTTTAAATTTAATTAAATGAATAAAGAAGTTATTTATAAAAAAATTGAACAAATAAATATTTTAATTTCAGAATTAAATGAATAGATAAACTCTTCTGATTTTTTAAATAATATAAAATTAATTAGAGCATGTGAAAGAAATTTTCAATTAATTATTGATTTAGCGGTTGATATTAACACTCAAATTTTAATTGAAAAAACAAATGAAACTCCGGAAACATATAAAGATTCATTTTTAGGATTATTAAAATTAGGAATTATTTCAGAGAATTTGGTTTATAAATTAATAAAAGGCGTAAGTGTAAGAAATATTTTAGTGCATGAATATGATTTTGAAGAAGATTATAAAAAATTTTCTGAGGCTGTTTTAGAATTAATTCCTTATTATAAAGAGTATATTAAAAATATAATTTCTTTTTTTAAAAATTAAATTTTATTTTTTTTGCATTACA